>ERZ779697.441-NODE-441-length-21226-cov-143.645_pt1 | contig 21226 bp, 11 predicted proteins | sample MGYA00511881_ERZ779697 | MGnify/ENA primary metagenome ERZ779697 (study PRJEB29588, sample SAMEA2148105) | human gut metagenome | biome: human gut; feature: human-associated habitat; material: faeces | place: Denmark | collected 2008/2010 ... | reverse complement strand
AAGGACATTGAGACTTGGCAGGCTAGCAAGCCTATCGCCATCGGACTCAAACCTATCCGTTTCGTACAGGCAAAGGTGGATATAACTCCATCTTCTTTCATCAGAAATTCTATAGAGACTCTAATCTCTACCATACTGCTAGCTCTTATCATCGTCTTCTGCGTAGGATACCAGATGACTGCCATCAGATACAAGGAAGACCTTCTGAGGAATCGTGAGGTAAGCCTTCATGGAACTGTACACGACTTGAAAGCACCATTGGCAAGCATCTTGCTAAAGTTGGGATTCATCAAAGACAGTATCAAGGATGCTGACTTGCAAGAGATGATTGATTCTTCTGAAAGACAAATCAAGAATCTTGCCAATACCATCAAGACGATACTGATTACCTCTAAGGCTAGTGAAAGCAAGTTGGTTATCAACAAAGAACAAATTGACATCATCGAGCTGACGAAACAAGCACAAGAACAAATAGATATCAACTATGCCAGCAAACCACATGCCATCGGCATCCACGACCATCGTGAAGAGAATGCACTGGTGTATGCAGATAAGTATCTGATAGAAAATGTGATGCACAATCTGATGGAGAATGCCGTTAAATATTCAGACAAGGAGGCAAATGTTGAAGTCAACATCAAACAGGATGAACATTTCACCATCATCAGCGTGTCTGACCACGGCGTAGGCATCGACAAAAAATATCAGAAGAAGATATTCGAGCAGTTCTATCGCATACCAGCCACACACCATAAGAGCGGATATGGCATAGGCCTTGCTATGGTAAAATATGCCGTCAAGGCACATGGCGGAACCATCAAGGTGGTGAGCGAACTCGGCAAGGGCAGCACCTTTACATTTACATTGCCGCTCAACGAAAAGCAATAAATCGTAATGGGCAAGGAACAAGATAAAACATTATAAAATAAGAAATATGGAAAAGATAAAAGTACTATTGGTCGATGATGACCTGGATTTCGGCAACACAGCAGTCTTGCTACTTAAAAAAGCAGGCTATGAGGTCTATTTTCAAAACACGCTGTTTGGAGTAGAAAGCCTTATCATGAAGCTGTCTCCCAACCTCATCATCCTCGATGTGATGATAGGAGAAGAGAACAGTCTGGAAAGAATCAACGACATCCGTCTTGCCGCAGAAGATATCCCTATCATGTGTGTATCTTCGTTACATGATCCAGAACTCAAAACCGAGGCTGCCAATAATGGTGCTATGATTTACATCGAGAAGCCTTTCGACAGCCGTGAGTTCCTGGGATGGGTAAACCGCTATGCCAAGCCTAAAGACTTCAGCAATTCCCGTATGATAAACATGGGTGCCTACACCGTAGATACAGAGAGCCATGTGCTCAGCTTCCGTGGCTGCAGCGAGAAGACGCTGGGCAATACCGAGTTTGCTACACTCAAGCTATTATGGATCAATAAGGGCGAAGTCGTGCCACGCCAAGACCTCAAGGATACAGTTTGGAGAGGTGTACACTGTAGCGAAGAAAGTCTGAATAATGTGATGTACAACTTGCGACGATATTTCGCCAAGGATGCCTCCATCCACCTGGAAACATTGCGCGGCGAAGGATTCAAGATGTGGATGGATGACTAGTTTTATGGTTCCTAAGTCTATGAGTTCCGTGGTGGAAAACATAGAGTTAAAAAGCAAAGAAAAAAACAACACGGACAAATTCAATTTGTCCGTGTTTCTAATTTAACTTAATTATTTTAATCTTTTGGTCAAAAGCCACCTGTTTTCAACCTTTCTGTCTGAAAGCAGAAGGCGTTACCCCTCTCATCTTCTTGAAGAACTTGGTGAGATGAGCCTGGGATGAGAAGCCGAAAGTGTTGGCTATCTCCTGCACCGTATGCGTGGTGGTAGAGAGTTCGCGCTCTATCTCCTTCACGATGTATTCATCGATAATCGCCTTCGGCGTCTTGCCGGAGATGCGGCGGGTAACCTGAGCCAGATAACGGCCACTCACATTCAACTGGTCGGCATAAAAATGAACATCGCTATAAGTGCGGCAGAAGTTATTAACCTGCGAGATAAACTGGTTGTAAAGCTCGGAACTTCTGCCCTGCAGATTGCTCTGGCGCACGAGTTCTACATTGATGAAATCCTGCGCCATCGCCAACGCCTCCTCCATCTTCTTGCCCTGATTCAGATAAACGGCAAGAGCTGAAGAAAAACGGTTGATGAGACCATGCGAATTAGCATTGTCGAGGCGATAGATCCGGAGTCCCTGCTTCTCGGCAAGGCTCAGCAGCTTGGAATTCTGCAGAATGATGTCGCTCTCCTTCTTGCGTGACACGACGACAGAACAGAGCGGCAGCAGACGGTATTTGATCTGGCTCACCACATCTTCCGTCATCAGCGCATCGCCCTGGCTCGACCAGATGGCAGGGGCATAGATGATATGGGCAGGACGGTATTTGGTCAACGCATCGATGACCACATTCAGCGTCTCCACCCTGCGTATCATACCAATCTTCACTATATCAGGCTGCATATCGTTCATGATAGCCTCTATCTGCCCCGAAACAATCTCGGCAGGAATATCGAAGAACTCCTGAATACCGAGCGTATTCTGCACAGTGATGCTGGTTATCGCCGAAACAGCATAACCGCCCAACTCGGAAATCGTCCTGATGTCCGCCTGCACACCAGAGCCTCCGGTGCTGTCTGAACCTGTAATCGTTAATATCATATCCTTAAACTTTGAACCCGATGATAAGTTTGAGGGCAAAGATACAAAAAAAGAGCGAATAATCCGCAGAATTTGCAGATAATTCGCTCTTTTTTTTATTCTTCAGTGAGATCTTTACATTCCTTGAGTATCTCGGCAGGTACCTCATCGCAACGCTTGTAGCGGCTGATGTCGGTAACATCGTCCTTGGCGGTCCATATCATGGAACCGGAAGCCAGGAGACGGGTTACGAGATAACTCTGGTTCCAGTCGCCCTTACCGTTATCATAGCTACCGCTGATGATGTAGCCCTGGTATGGATCGTTCTTGATAGCGAACGAACCGGTGATATGGCGACCATACATACTGTCAAACTTCTGATACATCTCGAAAGTCTGGTCCTTGCGATTGAAAACGATGTAGCAGTATGTGCCCTCAGCAAGAGGTTCACCGTTCCACTCAGCCAACTTCCATGTGCCATGAAGATTGGCAGGCGTAACTTCCAGAGAAGGCTCCTCCGGTTCTTCATCATCGCTGCTGCAGGCAGCAAAGCCGCAGGCAAACAAAGCAACCACCAGGAGGGTGAAGAGTTTTTTCAAATATTTCATTGTCTTGGTATTTTTTTCTTTTTTACTTTTTTACCTTTTTACCTTTACAACGACCTGTATCGTTCTGTCAGACGGGCGGGCGTCCAAGCCCTCCAGAATAACAGGGAAGGTGAAGGATTCGGGCATCGTAGCCGGAATCTTATCGGCTATGATGGTGATGACGAGGTCAGCCTCATCACCCGGTTCTATCACCTCAGGCTCTGTCGTAAGACGGGCATAAGGAGGAAGAAGGAGGCTGGATATACGGAGCGGCTTGTCACCGCTGTTTCCGCAGAGGATACGTGCCTCAGGCTCTGTGCCCGGCTTTACCTCTGTGATACTTGCCTTCGCCTGTTTCAGTCTGAGTACGCCCATCTTGTGCGGATAGCGTGCCCACTGGTCAGCACCCGGCAGCACCTTTCCCGTTAAGGCAAGCTTAACGGCAGGCTGTCCCTCTACCTCTTTCAGATAGAGATAAGCACCCGTATTGATGGTGCCCGGATAGCGGTTAGGCGTGAAGGTGATCTGCACCTGACAGGTATCGCCAGGCTTCATCACATCGCCCTTGACATAAGAACTGGTACATCCACAGGTGGTTCTCACCTGTGTGATGTGCAGTATCTTCTTGCTCACATTCTTACCTACGAAGGTGAAGGTGCGAGGCGCATCGTCCTCGGTCATCGTACCTGCATCGATAAGCGGATGCTCAAACTTCAGCAGTTCCTCCTGCGCATTCACCGTAACAGGCAAAGCCAGGAAGAAAAGCGATAGGAAAGCAAATATCTTCATATTACATCCAATTACATCCAACCATTGTTACCGGCACTCTTTCTAACGGTCACAACTACGGTCTGGCTGGTACCATCAGCAGCTGTTACGGTGAGCGATGTACTTCCGGCAGCGAGTCCCTTCACGATGAGCGTCTTGCCATCTACCGAAGCAGAAGCTACGCCGTTCTTCGCTACTGAGCAAGAGAATCCCTCTGTCCGACCTGCGAAATATGCAGCGAGGTTGAGAGAAACAGTCTTCTCGATGCCCACATACACGTTAGGCAACTTCATATCAGAACTGAATTCCTTGTTCGTGATGTTATTCAAGAGCTGAGCTGCATCAATCAGACCAGCACCCATCTTGCCGATGTACTTAGAGAGCTGTACAATCTCTGGCGAAGCACCTACGGTAGTATGGTTCATATAGTAGGTCTTAGTTGCACCATTCTGATAATGACTATCCAAATCCTTCACAGATTTCTTCATCAGGGCTACGAAGTCGGCAGCACGATAATGACGGTTCGTCTTGGCAGCATAAGCGAGACCCAAGGCAGCCACACCCGAAACATGAGGACAAGCCATAGAGGTTCCCTCCATGTAGCCGTAAGCAGGCTGACCGTTCTTGATCATCGTAGAGAGCACAGCACCTTTCTGCTCGGTGGTCTCTGCCCAGTATTCATCTTCCTGCTCGCCAATCTTGCTGTAATATTCCAAGTCGCCACCAGGAGCGCTCAGGGTTACGAGCGAACCGAAATCGGTGTAGCAGGCTGGAGTAAAGTCGGCAGCTAATGAAGATACGCAGACGCACTTAGAGTAAGCACCTGGGAAAGCAGGATTGCCAGCATACTCGTTACCGGCTGCGAAGACTGGAATACCACCGTCGATGACACCATTAGGCGAACCGGCATTGTTGATGAAGTAATCCAGAGCTTCCTTCTCCAGCGGATAGGTCTCAGCCCATTCCTTCTCGGTAGCAGGGCCCGGAGTATAACCGTTGATGATACTAGACTCTGAAGAGTTGTAACCCCAACTGCACTGCAGGATGACTGCACCATTATCGGCAGCATACTTGATGGCTCTCGCCTCGCCTGCCAAGGTTACACTGTTCTGACCGGAGAATACCTGACAAGACATAATCTTGACACCAGAGTTAGGAGTTCCGTCACCACCGGCAACACCAGATACACCAATACCATTATTATTTACGGCTGCAATGGTACCAGCTACGTGAGTACCATGACCGGTGTCATTGGCATCAGTCCAGGTAATATCGCCGCTCTCAGTAACGAAGTTGTAGCCATGAAGGTCGCCCTCATAACCGTTTCCGTCGCCGTCAGTCTGGGCACCCTGAACACTTTCGCCCGGGTTGCACCACATGTTGGCTGCCAGATCAGGGTGCGTATACATCACGCCCTCATCAAGAATAGCCACGATGATAGAAGGATCGCCTTTACAGGTCTTCCATGCCTCAAGTGCATTCACATCACATCCTGCCTTAGCGCCTACCTTGTTGTTGTTGAGGTTCTCAAAATCATAGTTGCCCTCGCCCAGGTTACGGTAATGCCACTGGCTGGTAAAGCCCGGATCGTTTGGCTCGCCATTGGCTGCTGGGCGGGTAGACTTCTGCTGAAGTGCCTTATCGCTGAGATAGATGCGCTTGCTGTCGGTATTGTAAGCACGCTTGATGCGGCCGTTGGTCTGAACCTTTGAGATTTCGCCCAACTGCTTCAGGCGCTCGGCAGCCGTCTTCAGGTCGGTTCCCTTATTAAACTTCACCGTATACCAGAGGTGGAGTCCCGCCTCGCGGGTTCTTGCCTCAGTATTTGCATCTACCGGGAACACACGCTCGAAGCTGTAGCTTCCCAGGATGTCGAGCACCTCATCGGTAGAAGGAATACCCGAACGGGTAGCCTTTCCGGCGCGGGGCTTGCTCAGTTGTGCCTGGTCGAGGATATCGCTCATCTCCGGACTGAACTTAATCAGCAGTTCACCCGCCTCAGCATCTGCAGGAATGGTGATTTCTGAATTGCCGTCAGAAGAGCCGATGGTTGACAGGCTGTCAGAACAGCCCGTCAATGCCAATGCGACCATTGCTATATAGAAAAACTTTTTCTTCATTGTTTGCTTCTATATTGTTTTTATGTTTATCTTACTTTTTCTTAGTTCTCCTGTACTTAGCCATCAGCGCAGCTTCATCAATATCGCCTGCTGCCACGTATGTGCGGTAGTAGAGCGGATAAGCTACACCCGGAACCTCCCAGTTGCTGCCTGGGTCTTTGGTTCCGTAATAGTAGTCGTAGCTGTAGCTGTCATCTGTCATATTAGAGAAACCAACGGCAGCGCCATCGCTATTCTTACCCTTAGGCTGCTGGTTGAACACCATCGTAGGTGCATTCCATTCTACCAGGTGTGGATGGAAGAGAATCCAGTTTGGCACCTTTCCTGTAAAGAAGTTCAGGTTGAGTGACAACTGACGGCAGTTTGGCAATACACGTGGCACCTGAAGAGGATAAACATCCGCACTAACTACAGAACCATCCTTGTGTTTGCAGGTTACAGGATTATCCCAGCCTGAGAGCAACCACTTGCAGGTATCGCCTACCAGCTTGTCGAGATAATCTTCCTTGTTGGTAGAGAAGTCAGACTTGGTGTATCGGGTAGCCTTGCCGGCAGCCTCCAGTGCCTCAGTCATCTCTTCATCGGTAGGAAGTTCACCCTCCAGGAAGCAGTAAGACAACTCCAGTGTATTCAACTTATCCCATGTCAGGAGCTTGAGAAGCGCCTGGCGGTCTGGAGTTCCGGCATTTACCTTACCATACAGTCCGATAGGATAGTTATTATAAACATAGACGCCTGATGCATTCTTTTCGCCCAGCGAAGCGATGTCGAAGAGAACATCCGTACGGCGCTGTGCGTAGAGAATGAGATTACGCAACTTAGGGAAGTTCTTCTCGTTGACGATATCGGTGATATCTGACAACTTGTTGAAGTTGTTACTTACCAGGTTGAGCGATTCAAGACTCTTGCCCAGATTAATAAAGTTAGCAGGCAACTGAGTCAGACCGTAAGCCTGAACGGTAAGATTCTTCAGATACTTCAGCGAGCAGATTTCATCACCGAGGTTCACCTCACGAATCTGGTTGTTCTCGTTGGAAGTAACAGAGAAAGACTCCAGGAACTTGAGGTTGCCCACTTCCTTAGGAAGAGTTTCGCCACTCTTGAGGTTGAACATGCTGAACTTGACAGAACGTACACGTCCTAAAGCCTCAGGATGTTTTTTCACTAAATCATCAGTAGCTTCCCAGAGCGTTACGCCGCTCCAGTTGCGCATGTTATCGCTGGAATCGAAGGTAGCAATGCTACCCAGTTTCTGGTTGATCATGATGACAGAGAGAGAGTCACCGGCACGGTTGTCCTCAATCTTTGGTGCTGCCTTCTGACGAACGGTCAGGATAACATCATCTGTAGGATTGCCATCTGCATCTACCAGCTGGTCTTCAGCCTTGATTGGCACGAGATGAACCTTAGCCACACGAACGGCAGGAACCACGTTCATCGCCCAGCGGAACTTGAAGTTCACAGTGCGAGGACGGTACTTTCTGTCCAGCACGATACCCAGGTTAGTACCTGTCAGCTTATCTTCATCCTTACTGTTCAGGAGCCAGCCCTCACGCTCGCTCTCGTTCTCTGCCTTCTCGGCATCGGTCAGATCACCCTCAAAAGAATACTCTATCTTACCAATCTTGCATTCCACGTTGGCAGAAATCAGACTCTCGAAAGCACGGTTATCGTAAGAATCGGAGTTTTCGATTTCTACAACAGAATCCTTCAGGAAGATCTGCTTGCCATAACCGAACTGGGTGATGGTAAGCTTGCGACTCTGTCCGTTGGCACCCTGGAAACTGAGTTCTGTGCTGCGGAGCGTGTTGGAAAGAGTAGAATCCACCTTGATGGTACCCTCAACAGAACCCACGCCGTTGGCAGGCGAAAGCGTCAGCCAAGGCTCAGAGGTATTAGCTACCCAGTCCTGTGAGGCAGCGATGGCAATCTGCTCTGTTCCACCCTGAGGGCCTATGGCTATCTCCTTTTTATCGAGCGCCAGTCCTCCTGGGATATCGACATCATCCTTATCGCTGCAGGCTGTGAAAAGCCCGGCAGCGAGAACGATACCTAATGTCAGTTTATTCATATATTTCATATTACTACTTTCTTATAGGGTTTAATTTTCGAGATCCAAAGCATCGCAACCGCGGATGTCCTGATTCTTGTTGTAGAACAGCATATACATACCTGCCTTGATGTATGCGCAGACGCTCGTTACATCGATAGAGATGTTAGGGTTGTCTGCGATATTCAGGATATAAAGGTGAGAGGTCAGTGTCTCTTCTACCTTACGGATATCGTTGGAACCAATCTGGAACTGGATCAGGCTCGGACAGGTTGTGATTCCTGTAGGCCATGTACGCAGGCAACGCTGGTCGGTCTTCTCATCACGCTGGTGGTTGATGGCAAAGGCACGGAGCACGGCACTGTTCAATGGCTGGGGTGGCACCTCGGTGAAGCAGTTGTAGCTCAAGTCCATATTGGTAATGTATGGCAATGTGGTTGAGCGGAAGTCATCAGAGAGGGATGTCAACTTGTTGAATCGGAAGTCGATAACCTGCAGCAGATAAGCCTTCTTGCCCTTGATGGAACCCTTAGGGATGGTGCGCATCTGGTTGCCGCTCAAATCGATGGTTGTGATTGGCGAACCGGCAGTAAACAGCTCTGAAGGGAACTTCTCTATCTTATTGTTTGACAGACTGACTGAAGCTGCATTAATACCCTTGTAGGTACCATGACTATTATCTACACCTGTAATCTCGTTGTAAGAGAAGTCTACAGAACCCATCTCGCGAACAGAACTTGCATCGAAGATATTCGGAATCTTCTTCAACTTGTTATGAGCGAAAGTCAGACTTTCCACATCATCTGTAAAGGCACAGAGATTAGCAGGAATCTCTTCAATCTGGTTGTTGTTCAGATAGAGAGAAGAGAGAGCTACCTCAGAACCAAACGGATGTACCTTCTTGATATTATTGTAAGCCAGGTCGAGCAAACCGAGATTTACCATCTTTCTCAATGCAGAAGACTCAGGGAACTCCTCCAGGTTATTATAACTCATATAGAGAATCTGGAGTGTCTTACCTGTCTTCTTCTCAGCTAAGCGAGTCCAATCTTCTCTCAACTGATTAGCAGAGATTCCCTTGCATCGCGCCAGGTTCATCGCCTGCAATTTAGGGAGCTTATAGTAGAAGTCTGGAATGCGACTGATCTTCGGACAGTTGTAAAGTTCGATATCGGTCAGGTTTTCCATCTTGTCCCAATCCTCTTCCTTAAACTCCTGTGCAAACTTACCATAAACAGGATCGTCAGGCTTGTAGAAATTCGCACAAACCGAGTCGGATGTGATAGAAGAGTTACCGATATAGAACTGCTGCAACTTAGTCAGGCGATAGATGGCCTTAGATACACCTGTAATCTTGTTGGTCAATGTACCGATCTGCGCATCCTTCAAGTTGATGCGACTGTCCTTCTTAATTCTGTTCTTCGGTGCCACCTTAGGATCAGAGTTGTAGCTTTCTACAATCATATCCGACATGTTGGCACGTGGGTCATACTTCAGAAACTTGTTCTCATAGTCGTGACGCATGCTGCTCTTCTTTGCTGCAGTCAGACTGTTGGCATCATAATTATTGAAGATGTTGGCACCAATCTTCTCATCGTGAGAACCGAGGTTGAGCACCTGGAGTTCTGTCAGCTGTCCGATGGCATCAGGTACGATTCCCTTTGCACCGAAACCGGCGATAACGAGACCGATGACACGGCCGTTGCTGTTGAGCGTTACGCCCGGCTGTTCGCCCCACATATCGAGTTCCTTGTTGAAGTTCCAGTTAGCTCCCTTGAAGGTAGCATCGCCATAGAAGCTCCACTCCTGACCATGGAGAGATTCCCAGATAGCCTTCAAAGCCTCATAGTCCTTGATATACTCCTTTGTCTTGGAAAGGAGGATAGGCACCTGAGCCGTATCATTCAGTTGATTATCCTCTACGATAAACGCCTCACCCTTTACAGGCTGGGTTTCGTACTTGGTCTTCACCGCACCTGTCTTCCCGTAGGTGGTATAAGAGGTAACCTGATAAGTACCGGCAGGCAACCATACGGTAGAATCGCAGTAAGCTGTACCTGTATCCATATACTTATCGTTCTCATTGTCAGGATTCTGATGCTCTTCGCTAGACTCCTTATATTTCACCTTCAGTTCAGGAAAGGTATAGGTCTCACGGGTAAAGAGGTTGGTTACGCTGACGTCAACGAGACGGATGTTAGAGAAGAGATACTCAGTACCACCGGCACGGGTCTTCTCCCACTCCTTCACGAGATTGAACTTCACCTTACCACGCTCCACAGTCTCCACCATAAGGTTCTGTACTTCCAGACCGCCACCTACTACAGTGAATGTTTCGCCGGCAGAAGAAGCCAGCAACTCCTCGTCTACCGCATCATAGAGATAGAAACCGATAACGGTGTAAGTACCCGAAGCGAGTTGCAGTTTTTCACTTCTCAGACCATACTCTGCATTCTCTGAATTATAAGAATTGAGCACCAGTGTCTGAGAGACAGTTGTACCGTTGTGCTCCATGACCACCTTGATTTTCTTGGCATCATCCAGTTTCTCAAGTTTGTCAAGGGCAGCAGCACGGGTAGCTCTTGAAGAAACCTTCTTGCTGAGCTTGAACTGCACATATCCGTATGTGCCGTCCCAGCCTCCAGTTTCATCATCCGAGCAACTTGTTGCTGCAAAGGTCAGGAGAGAGACCAAGAGCAACAAGAGTGCCTTTGAAAATATTTTCATTCTGTTCATTACTTTCTAATTTTTCTGATAGAAGTATGTTTCTTACTCATTCCCTCACCAGGAGATTCAACAACAAGAACCTTTACAGGAGTTCCGTTGTCCTTGAATACCATAAACATCGGAGTAGCAGCAGGAACATCTACGAAGAATATACTGTTATTATTCATATCCATACTAAGCTCTGCATAAACATCATTTTCGTTGTTATCCTTAACTGTAAGATAGCCTGTCTCCATCATAGTGTTAGGGTCCCAATCCTTGATATTAGGATTAACTGTAAGAGAGCTTCCTACTCCTGACTGAGCGACATATATTTCGTCACCATTGTAGCCAAATTTTTCTGATATGATAGAACCATACGTTGATTTATCCTTCTTGCACTCTACTGGCAAGTAGTTCATCTCCAAGATTGTAGGCGCTGCAGACTGATCATCAGCAGAAGAGTTGGCCTCCTTCTGTACAACATCCATCAGGAAGTAGCGGTCGTAATCGCTCTTCACTGTCATGAAGTCTTCCTCCAGCATTCCGTCGAGTCCATTCTCCAGACTCTCGAATACGCTCTGTGGCAATGCATAGACCAGGAACTCACGGCTTCCGCTGCCTAATGGAGCGACTGTGAGCTTCACATCACCCTTCTCACCCTGCAGCTTCACAGCACCAGTTTCACCCTCGAACAAACCATTCTCCTTTTTCTCGAAGACTACCAGCTGGTAAGCATCACCCAAGGTCTTGAGGGTGAAAGGAACGAAGTTGTAGAAGGTGAAATCGTTGGTATCACCGCCATTCAGGCTAGAACCATTCTGAGTGAACACCTTACCATCGAGAGATACATTCCATACTGCCCACTGTGAAGAGGTTGGATAAGTAACATCCATGGTGCTGGTGGTCATACCATTATAGATAACAGGTATGGTTACAGCAGCCTTGCCATCCTCAGAAGTGAAGGTTATGGTGTAGTTGCGGTCCTTAGCGATGGCATACTTAGCACTTACGCCCTGATTCTCCTTGAAGGAAACTCCGCCTACAGCATCCTTGTTAGGTGTACCTACCAGGAAGCCGCCTTCCAAGTCTACCCAAGCTGGAGTATTGGTAACAGCAAAACGGAAGTTTGACTTTACGGTAAACTTGGTGTATACATTGTAACCTACAGTGATACCTGTCTCGGTGATATTATTGCCAGCCGCATCGAATACCTGCAACTTATGGTCGGCAGCCGAACGCTTAACCTCAGCGATGGCAACCTTCTGACCACCCATATTCAGGAAGAGCTGAGCCACGCTCATATCCTTGCTGGCATCATCATCAGTAATCTTAACCTTGATGGTCTGCTTGCCTGCAGTACCATTGAGTACGAAGGCGTCTTTTTTCTCGCCCTGCACCAGTTTACACCAGATTTTGTCTGAAGAAAGGCTCCAGCTCTCGTTGGCATCGAAGGTGAAGTCCAACTCAGCACCAGCTGCACCGCCGATAGTCTGTACCTGTGGGAACACAGGAGTTACGGCATCGTCATCGCTGGAACAAGCTGTGAACAGAGTCACTGATACCAGCGCCATCAATACGAGCCAATATTTTGAAATCAATGTTTTCATTTTCTTTTTATTCTACGATTAATATCCTTGTTCTTTCAATTTCTCTGCCTCTGCATCGCTGATCCATTCATACATGGTGATGAAGGTTCCTACGTTGCCGAATAATGAACCATCTTTGTTGTTTACACTCATAACAACATACTGCAATACATAGTTCTGGCAGGTGTTATAATAAGAGGTATAGAGAGAAGGCTGGCTGATGCGCAACTTGCCGTCTCCATAGATGGTACCGAACGCCTCGCCGGTTTCACCAGCTATCTGGTCGTCCATCTCTACCTTTGGCTCAAGAATGTTCTTGGTATTGAACTTCAACTTCAGGTTGTAGCCCTTATAGTAAACATCCTTCAAGAGAACGGTATTCTCCTCGCCTTCCACTACCTCAGTCTTGATCAGACGGTTGGTTACGTTGTTCAGATACTGACTGTAGAAGGTAGATGTAACCATGCACCAGCCAGAGAAGTTGTGGATATCGAAAGGACAAGACTTCTGCATTACCACGTGGGCATAGTCCTTATAGAGATCTGTCCAGTTATACTTCTCCGGAATCACCAGTTTCAGGGTGAAGCCGAGCGAATCGGTCTTGCCGATGTTATCATAGATACCCTGAACCTTCACATTTCCTACCATCTCGCCCGCCTTGATTGTAACGGTGTTGTTGAGGATGCGGTAATGCTTACCCTCGATGGCATTGCTCTGCTTGTCTACTACCTCCACGCCGAAGGTGCGGTCGTAGTCAGCTTTTTCAGTTGCAGATACAGGCACATTGAAAACCTCATTGCTTTCCTGTACAGCATACTGATAGAGCGTATCAGAGAACATGATATGACTTGAACCAGCATAAGTGGTATAATCCTGTGAACAACTCACAAGAGCGATGAGTGCAGCTACGGCTGCCAAACATCCCATCATTATTTTCTTCATGATCGTCTCCTTATTTTATTTGTTACTTTCATTAGGCTGAATCTCAGAACCTGGTGCCTCAAGCTCATGCTGAGGAATTGGCCAGACAAAGAGAGGGTCATCCTTTTCAACCTTCAGACTGCTCTGCACGAAGTTGGCAGCAGGCTGGTCGGCAGCCTTACGCTCAAATCCCTTGTGCCAGCGCTTGAGGTCGTTCAGACGGAAGCCTTCCATATAGAGTTCCTTCACGCGCTCTGCCTCGATTATCTTCATGGCGTTGCTCTCGCTCATCGAGGTGTTACCACCATATGAAGAGTAGCGGGCTGTACGCAAGGTAGAGATGTCCTTACCTGCCTTACCATAGTCCTCCTTCATGGCGTAAGCCTCAGCACGAATCAGATACTGCTCTGAGAGACGGAATACCATTGGCTGGTGAACATGCAGGATATTGTTGTTCAGGAATTCTGCATCGCCGAAATACTTGCTCAGCAAAGGCCACTGCAAACCATGCTCATAACCTGTTACACGGGTTGTGAAGATGGCTGCAGCACGGAGGTCCTTGCTGTCGAATGAGTTGATGACCCATGTCTCAGGCACATAGTCTGGACGATAAGTTACGAAGTTGTAGTTATCGAAGATGGTACCCAGAGCACCGCCATAGCTGTTCACGGTAAAACCTACCTTCCAGATAGCCTCACGCGAATCACCATAGGTCCAGATATACTTATAATCGTTCACCTGGTTTGAATAGGTGTTGGAAGAAGCCTTCTCTAATGTATAATACTTACTGCCGATTACCTTAGATGCATACTTGATGGCATCATCATACTTGTGCATATATAAGGATACGCGCGCACGCAAGGCATGACAGGTATACTCGTTGAAGTAAATCTCGTTGTAGAGACTTCCTGTGAAGTCTTCGTCTACTTTCAGATATTCAGCAGCCTTGTCAAGATCTCTCAATACGAAATCGTATGATTCCTTCAGAGTGGCTCTCTTCTGTGGCTCATTGCCGTAATAGTGCTCTGTGAGTACAACGCCGAGTTCCTTCGCAGCCTGCTCATCGCTATCGTAAGCCTTGCAGAAACACTTGATCAGTTCTGAGTAAGCCAGGGCACGGGCGAAGTAAGCCTCGCCCTCATACTGCTCCAACTTATCAAGCTGCTTATCATCATTGGTTGCAGCCTTTACCTTTTCAACATTATCGAGCAGGAAATTGCATCGGTTGATCACATCATAAAGGTCGGCATATACCGCCTTGATGTCGGTGTTGGTAGCCTTGATATCTTTCCAACGGTAGATATCGCCATAGGCATTAGAGTAGCCCTTCACGCAGTACACGAAGTCTGCCTGCAGATCTGGCAGGATTGTCAGATTGCCCGAATAGAGGGCGCTGCTCTTGAAACTGTCGTAGATACCGTACACCAGCTTGTCCATGTCGTCCACCGTGTTGATAGCCTGGTCCATGAGGATAGAATCCTCAGGATACTTATCAAGACAGGAAGACATAGAGAGGGCTAGGATTCCCGACAGGATGTATGTCTTTATATTTTTGATATTCATTTTTTTTCCTTTCTTGGTTAGAATTGCAATTCAACACCCAGAGTAAACTGGCGTGATGCCGGATACTGTGCCTGGTAAATATTGGATGAAACCTCAGGATCCAGACCGTTGAAACCGGTTACGGTGAAGAGGTTCTGTGCCTGACCATAGATTCTGACCATAGAGAAGAAGTTGGTCTTGCGCAACAGACTCTGTGGCAATGAATAGGACAGACTGAGATTCTTCAGACGGAGGAACGATGCATTCTCCAAGAAGCGATCGTCGAGCTGGGTTACCTCGCCCCAACGTGGGATATCGGTAATGTCGCCTGGCTGCTTCCAGCGGTCGTACAACAGACGGTTTGACTGGTTGTAAGCAGTACCGAAGGTTATACCGCTCTCCTCGAAGTAACGGTCGTTGTTAATCACGTAGCGTGTACCAATCCAGCTGAACTGGGCAGAAAGCTGCAAGCCCTTCCAACGGAAGCTTGTACCGAAACCGCCCATCCAAGGTGCATCATAGGTCTTGCCTGTCATCACCTTGTCGCTCTCACGGAACTCGTTGGTCACGTTGCCGTTCTTGTCATACCAGAGCTGCTCACCATTCGCTGGGTTCACACCGGCATAACGGTTCAGGAAGAACTCGCTTACTGAGTGACCTACCACATACTTCAAACCGGTGGTTGAGTTTACATACTCGGTTACACCGTTATAGAGTTCCTTCAATCGGTTCTGGTTGTAAGATACGTTGGCACTTACATTCCAGGTGAAGTCGCGTGTGCGGATTACATCACCGTCAGCACTCAGCTCGATACCCTTGTTAGCCATCACACCTACGTTCTTCCAGCGATAGCCCTCGCCGGTTACGGTATAAGACTCAGGAACGCGCATCAGCATATTAGAGGTACGCTTGTAGTAAGCCTCGAAGCTGAAGTTGATTCTGTCGAGGAAGCCCAAACGGAGGGCGAAGTTGTTTGCCCATGTTGACTCCCAACCCAATTCCTCGTTACCACTCTGTGATGGATAGAAACCGGCAGTATCATCGTAGTTGGCACCACCCGATACCAGAGCCAGGTGATAATAGTTAGGAATCTCAGAGTTACCCGATGTACCGGTACTTACGGCAATCTGGGCTGTGCTGAGCCACTTCATATCCTTCAGCCAGTCGGTCGACTTCACGTTGTACATGAAACCGAGCGACCAGAATGTACCCCAGCGATGATCCTTACCGAAACGTGAAGAAGCATCAGTACGCAGAGAGAAATCGGCATAGTAGAGCTCCTTATAGTTATACTCGCCACGCATGAAGAATGACAGGTAAGAATAATCAGAAGATGAATCTGCCCAGCGGCTGGCACGTGTACCTGATGATACGTTGGTCAGGAGATCGCTGGTCTGACCCTTGGAATATACCTGGAAACCATCTGAGTGGAAATTGACAGCCTCCTGACCCAGCATCACGTTGAACGAATGGATATCGTTCAGAGTGAAACGGTAGTTAGCCGTAGTAGTCTCTGTCAGGTTGATGGCATCGCTGCTCTGGCGTGCCGCAGTACCCTGTCCGTGATTTGAAGAGAGACTTGGGAACGACTGGAGGAATGCTGTAGAATGGGTGAAATCGACACCAAACTGAGTACGGATAGTCAGATTCTCTATCGGATAGATTTCAGCATACATGGTAGAGAGCACCTTATATTTCTTGTTCTTGATAGGATTCAAGCCCATGTAAACGATAGGGTTCTCGCTGGTTCCAGCCCAGTTGCCTGCTGAAAGTGAAGCCAGACTGCCATCCTTTGCGTATGGATTCCAGTAAGGCAGCATGAATCGGCATGCTGAGATAGGAGTAACGGTAGTATAACTACCGTCGTCAGCCTGCTGAGCCTCCTCATAGGCAGCCATGGTGTTGGTACCTACCTTCAACCACTTGCTAGCCTTTACATCTGCATTGGTGCGGATGTTGTAACGGCGGAAGGTTGAATTCTGTGCGATACCGTCCTGATCGTAGAAACCACCAGAAACATAGTAGTTCAAGCGGTCGGTAGCACGGTTGATAGAGAGTTCGTAGCTCTGCAGCGGAGCGCGGTCGTTAAACACCTCGTCCAGCCAGTTTACGTTTACTCTTGAAAGGAGATTGTAATCCTTACCTGTATCCAGACCTACTTCTTTCTCAAACTGGATACGCTCATCGGTATTCATCATTTTCCAGTTGGTCTGTGCCAACTCAGAGAAACCATACTGTGCACGGAGCGTAATCTTCGCCTTGTCCATTGCCAAGCCTCGCTTGGAAGTGATGACAACCACACCATTGGCAGCACGTGCACCATAGATAGAGGTAGAAGAGGCATCTTTCAATACAGAGATACTTTCGATGTCGTTAGGACTCAAAGTATTGAAATCAGAACTTGAGATTGGCACGCCGTCGAGGATAAAGAGTGGCGACTTTCCGGAGTTGATAGAGTTGGTACCACGGATTTGGAAGGTAGCCGCCTTGCTAGGTTCACCCGAAGAAGAGATGACCTGCAAACCAGTACTCTGTCCCTGCAAAGCTTGGTCGAAGCTTGCCGCCGGCACATTTTCTATCTTTTCAGACTTTACGGCAGACACGGAACCCGCAATGGTTCCCTTCTTTCTCACGCCATACGCCACCACAACCACTTCATCCATCATCTTGGAATCCGAAGCAAGGGTGATGTTGAGCGTATTTGTCTGCGCTTTCACAACGTGCTTCTGCGTAACGCAACCCACATAAGAGTAGACAAGCGTAGCCTTCGAAGCACCCTTAATTTCGATGGTATAGTTACCGTCAATATCGGTCACTACGCCATTTGATGTTCCCTCTTGCATAATGGTCACACCAATCATCGGTTCGTTGTCTTCAGCAGACACGACTGTACCCTTGACGCTGAAACTCTGCGCCAAGACCGATTGGATAGACAACAATACAAGTGAGACAAGTAAAAGAGTTAATCTTCTCATCCTTGTTTGTTTCAAGTTTATTAATTAATAATTATAATTTTTTTCTTATTTTTTTCTCGTTTGGTAAAAGCCGAAAGCACTCAGGGCGACACTTCGCCCCTCCATTTATACATTCTTTCACTAATATGCACGCATGGAAATACCTATTTAACTTAAATCGGTGCAAAATTACGAATATTTTCTTATTTGCCCAAGATTATCGCTTAAAATTTAAATGTTTGATATGAAATATCTATGTTTTTTAGCATATTTGCTCATAAATTTAGTTAATTGTCGATTTTTTGTCACATCCGATTACAGTTTGCAAAAACAAGTTCAATACATACTTTTTTTGTTTCTATGCAGCCGTTTTCATAAAGCTGAAATTACGTCCCGACGTAGCTTGTACTACGTCCGGACGTATCTTTTGCTGCGTCGGGACGTAGCAAATGCTACATCGGGACGCATTTTTTACTGCATCGGAACGTATTTTATCAGCTGACGCAGATATCTCGACAAGCCGAAGGATACATTTACCTCTTCACCTTCATATATTCCGTAGGAGTCATGCCATACTCCTTGGAGAAGCATTTGGAGAAATAACTGCTGTTGGAAAAACCAACGGTATACATCACCTCGGAAACACTGAACTTGCCCTGGCTCAGGAGCTCGGCTGCACGCTTCATACGCATCTCACGGATATACTCTACAGGCGTACGACCCGTTATCGCCTTCGTCTTGCGATACAGCTGTTTGCCACCTATGCCTATCACATCCTGCAACATCGAAACATTGAAGTCGGAATCAATCATGTGCTTCTCTATCGCCTCATTGATCTCTTCGAGCAGACGCTTGTCTGCCCCATCCAACTCGCAGACATTTACTTCCTTCTTTTCCTCTTCAGAAGACTCAGAGCGTGCAGGAACTGGTTCTGAGGATGATGACTCAGGCTCAGATACAGGCGAAGCGGATAACCCAGTGGCAACAGCTGATGGCTCCTCAGGTTTCTTCACATTCAGGTAGCGGACCATCAGAGCTGTCACCTCATCAAATGAATGATGAGCTACGGCAGCCTTCAAATCTTCCGTCAGACGGTTGAAGAAGTCCATACGCATCTGTACCTGCTCCAACACCTCAGCCTTCTGCTTCTGGGCATCAGCCAGTTCCTTGCGCAGAAAATACCAGCTTACCAGCCATGCCACAAACACGATGAGTGCCGTGATATAGAAGAGCTTGCACCACCATGAGAGATACCAAGGCGGCAGGACGGAGATGTCGAGCGAATAAACCTCGGCGGCTATCTTGCCTTCGCCATCCACGGCATGAACCGTAAGATGATAATCGCCATACGACAAACCATTGTAGGTGATATCGATGTTGCTCGAGTTCAGATAATGCCAGTCGTGGTCGCTGCCTTCGAGTTTGTAAGCATAAACGGCTGAAGGATGATCAGCAAAAGGAAGGTCGGTGAGCTGCAGGGTGAAGTTGTTCTCATCACTCTTCAGTTTCAGGATTTCTCCACGCTCCTCACAAGCCTGTCCGTTTACGATGATTCCAGCCAGCATCAAGCGGGCAAACTGCTTAGGCTTCTGTGCTACATCGGAACTGATTGCCACATAGCCGTCATTGCCGCCCATCATTACCTCATGAGTCTGTCTGCTGTAACAGATGTTGAGCGGCACAACAGAAGGAATCATGAAGCGCTGGCTCTCGCCCTGTGGATTGATTACGCAGCATTCATTGCCCGATACCACCCATATCTTGCCTTCCACATCGCACATGGTACTTACCTTGCCACCAATCTGCCATGTCTTGGAAGAAAAGCTGTTACCCAGCACAGAACCGGCTGCATAATAACAGGTTACCGAATTGTTATCACCCATCCAGATATTGCCCTTGCTGTCTGCCATCAGATAGTTGACAACATCTGAGTTAGCTACCTGCACCACCTTCATATCGTTCGGATTGATGCAGTCGAGACGGGTATAGGTAGAAACCCAAATCCTACCCTTTCCATCCATCACCATCTGACCTACATGCAGACCAGAGAGCGCATTCTTTCCCTTGTCCGAGTAATGCCAGTCGGCTATGGTCTTGCCGCTCAGAAGAGCCGCCTTATCCATCACGAAGACACCGCCCTGATAAGAACCCATCCATATCCTGCCCTTCTTGTCCTGGAGAATATCGTAAGCCCAGGCAGTAGAATACTTGCCACTCTTATCGTAGACGATGAAGTTGCGCATCTGACGGGAGTTGCGGTCATAGAAGTTGATGCCATGGTCGGTACAGATCCATACATCGCCGTCATGGTCTTCATAAATCTTGCGTACACGGTTATGACTCAGCGGGAAGGCAGAGCTGTTCTGCTTGTACCATGCCACATTCTGATAACCTTCAGCATTCCGGGTGAAATGAATCAGACCGTTGGTACCGCCCATCCACCATTCGCCGTTACGGGTCTGAAGCATGGCATGGAGACAGTTGCCCTCACCCGACATCGTAATCTTATCGAGCGATACATAGCGGTAATAGGTATGGGTAGTGAGACGGGAGAGTCCATTGTCAGTACCCACCCATACATTCTGCCATTTATCTACAAAGCAAGCCCAGACGATGTTGTTAGGAATAGAAGCATCATCGCGGGAATCGTGGATATAATGGGTGATGGCATTGGAGAGAGCCATCTGATAGAGTCCGTTATCGGTTCCGATATAGAGATTGCCGGCAGCATCTGTAGAAAGACATTTGATGGAATTGCCGTTCAGAGCTGGAATCTGTGAGAAGTTCCTGAGTTGCAGATCGGCACAATAGAGAGCGCCCTCGGTACCAATCCAGTAGCATCGGCGCTTGGCATCATAGGCGAGCGCATTGACCAGCGGCTGTTCTCCGGCACGGAGCGGAATCAGTCTGCTGCCGAGACGCAGACCAGCAAGCGAACCTACGAGCAAGCCTCGCGGAGTAGAGAGCAAGGCATAGACATCGCCACCGAAGTCAGTCTTACCACCCTTGATATCGAGCACACGGAGTTCCTTCAGCTGCTTGCGCTTCGCCTCATCGGCAAAAGCCTTCATGGCTGGTGTTTCGGCATATTGATAAGATTGCGTATCGAATTTCAGGATGCCGTTGCCAGTAGCCAGATAGAGCATTCTGCCCTCGAAACCGAGCGCATTGACACGCGTATTGCAGAATGTATGTTCCTGAAAATGGCGGTAGCCATGATAACCATCATAGCTGTAAAGACCGTTGTCGGTTCCGAGCCATATCATTCCATCACTGTCCTGGGTAATGGCACAAAC
>ERZ779697.437-NODE-437-length-21276-cov-4.49079_pt1 | contig 21276 bp, 17 predicted proteins | sample MGYA00511881_ERZ779697 | MGnify/ENA primary metagenome ERZ779697 (study PRJEB29588, sample SAMEA2148105) | human gut metagenome | biome: human gut; feature: human-associated habitat; material: faeces | place: Denmark | collected 2008/2010 ... | reverse complement strand
GGCGGTCCGATGCTCGCCGGCCGTCACAACGGCCAGAACATCAGCGTCAGCACGATGTTCGAAGCTGCCGGCAAAGTTGAATCGGGCCAGATGACGCCGGAAGAAATGCACCAGATGGAATTCCAGGCCTGCCCGGGCTGCGGTTCCTGTGCCGGCCTCTTCACGGCCAACACGATGAACTGCATGACCGAAGTCCTCGGCATGGGCCTGCCCGGCAACGGCACGATCCCTGCGGCCTACACGGGCCTGCGCCGCATGCTGGCCAAGAAAGCCGGCGCCGTCGTCATGGACCTCGTCCGCAAGGATATCAAACCGCGCGACATCATGACCCTCGAAGCCTTTGAAAACGCCATCGCCGTCGATATGGCCATCGGCGGTTCCACCAATACAGCCCTGCACCTGCCGGCCATTGCCCACGAAGCAGGCGTCGACCTTTCCCTCGACGAATTCGACCAGATCAGCCGCAAGGCGGCTTACATCTGCAAGATGAGCCCGGGCGGCACGTACCACATGCAGGACCTCGACGAAGCCGGCGGTATCTGTGCCGTCATGAAGGAAGTCTCGAAACTGGGCCTCATCCATACAGACGCCAAGACCGTCACAGGCACGGTTGGCGACCGTATCAAAGATGCGAAAGTCCTCAACCGCGACGTCATCCACTCCGTCGAAAATGCCTACATGCATAAAGGCGGCATCGCCGTCCTCAAAGGCAACCTGGCACCGCTCGGCTCGGTCATCAAAGAAAGCGCCGTCGATCCGGACCTCCTCGTCTACGAAGGCACGGCTAAATGCTATGATTCTGAAGAAGACGCGATTAAAGCGATCATCGGCGGGGAAATCAAAGAAGGCAACGTCGTCGTCATCCGCTATGAAGGACCGAAAGGCGGCCCGGGCATGCGCGAAATGCTCAACCCGACAGCGGTCATCACCGGTATGGGCTTGAAAGTCGCCCTCCTCACGGACGGCCGCTTCAGCGGTGCCAGCCGCGGCGCCTGCGTCGGCCACATTTCGCCGGAAGCCATGGAAGGCGGCCCAATCGCTCTCGTCCATGACGGTGACAAAATCCTCATCGACATCCCGAACCGCAAATTGGAACTGGAAGTCAGCGATGAAGAACTGGCCAAGCGCAAAGCTGCATGGAAACAGCCGGAACCCAAAGTCAAGACCGGTTACTTGTCCCGCTATGCGAAACTCGTTACGTCTGCCAATACCGGCGCTGTCATGAAATAATCAGTCCTATCGACGTGCCTCTTGCCCTGGTCGGGCTTCTTCGGAGTAGCGGAGAATCCCTGTAAGGGCAGGAGGTTCCTTTTTCTGGATTTATAAACATATTGTTTTAAAAAGGGGTATTCATCATGAAAAAAGTCTGTGCCCTTATCGGCAAATATTTCGGCGTTATCGCCGTCATCTTCCTCATCATCGGCATGACCTTGCCGACGAGCTTTTCCTGGGTTCTCGGCAAAGTGGGCGGCATTTCCGTTCTCTCCGTCCTCCTCGGCATCATCATGTTCGGCATGGGCATGACCATGAGCGTCCACGATTTCGCCTTGGTCCTCAAGCGGCCGAAAGATGTCTTTTTTGGCGCTTGCGCCCAGTATCTCGTTATGCCTTTCCTGGCGTACGTCCTTTCGACTCTCTTTCATCTCGACCCGGCGCTGACAGTCGGCGTCGTTCTCGTCGGGACCTGCCCGGGTGGTACGTCGTCTAACGTTATCACTTTCATGAGCAAAGGCGACGTCCCCTTATCGGTTACGATGACCAGTGTGTCGACGCTCATTTCGCCGATTATGACGCCGCTCTTGACATACCTCATCATCGGCCAGCGCATTTCCTTTGACCCTGTGGGCATGTTCTTATCTATCTTGCAGATCGTCATCGTCCCCATTGCCCTGGGTCTCGTCGTCAAGAGCTTCCTGCCGAAGTTAGCGGATACGGCTACGGATTACTTGCCGGCCGTTTCGTCTTTGGCTATTTCCTTCCTCATTGCCGGTATCATCGGCGCCAGCCGCGATGCTATCCTTAACAGTTCGGGTATCATCCTGCTGGTCGTCATCCTGCATAACTGCCTGGGTTATGCCCTGGGATTCTTTATCGGCCATCTCTGCGGCATGAGCTGGAAAAAAATGGTCGCCTTGTCCATCGAAGTCGGCATGCAGAATTCCGGTCTGGCTACGGGCTTGGCTAAAGCGCATTTTGCGTCTTTGCCAATGGCTGGCGTACCCGGTGCTGTCTTCAGTGCATGGCATAATATTTCTGGTGCCGTTTTGGCATACCTCTACGTTAACTACCTGAACAAACGCTTCGATTCTAACTACGAAGCCGATCAGAAAGCTGCTGCCAGTGTATCGCCGACGGCTGCCCATTAAAGGTATCGGCTAAAAACTGCGCACTGCAAACTAGTACTCAAAAAGGAGCTGTCGCACGAAGGCTTCTACCATCATGTGAGGATGGGCGCCTCTACAAATAAAATTAACGGAGTTCGTCGTTCATCGCGATGGGGCGATATTTTTAATCCCCTGCGACAAACGATGAACGACCTACGCTCAACGTAAAAAGAGGCCGTCTTAATGCGACAGCTTCTTTTTTCTGCTATAATAAATACAAATTTACTTGTCAGGAGGAAACTTACATGTTTGTTGTTATCGTCAATGCCGTGACGTCTTCTTTGGGTGCATTGCTGGGATTCCTTTTGAAACGCGGTATACCGGAGCGCTTTACTAAGGCCATTTTTGGCGTCATTTCGCTTTGCGTGGCCATCATGGGGATTCAAGGCGCTGTCCAGAGTCAGAACCTGCTCCTGGTCCTGGCCAGCATGATTATTGGGACCCTCGTCGGGACGCTTATCGGCATCGAAGATGGTATGAACCGCTTCGGTGAATTCCTCAAGAAGCGTATGAGCCGCGGTGATGATTCGCGCTTCGTCCGGGGGTTCGTCACCTTATCTATCATGCAGGTCATCGGCGCCATGGCCATTATCGGCCCGGTCCAGGCTGCGCTGGGACAGAACGACCTCTTATATTTCAAGAGCGCCCTCGATTTTACGTCGTCTTTTATTTTCGGGACTCTGTATGGCTTAGGCGTCGTTCCCGTCGGTATCGTCCTCTTTATTTACCAGGGATTTTTCTACTTGCTGGCGACTTTCGTCATGCCCCTCATGACGCCTGACGTCGTACGCGAACTCAACGCCGTCGGCAGCGTCATGATCCTCGGCATTGCCCTCAATATGTTCCAGCTGACGAAATTAAAAGTAGCCGACTTCCTGCCGGCCTTGTTCGTTCCCATTATTTATTATCATTTGATTGTTTGAAGTCAGGCGGTGTTTTTATGACATTACAGGAAATGATTGATAAATTAAAAGCAGATGAAAGAAATCAAGATTATACGGCGCGGGGTATCGGGCCGATTTTCCAGATCCATGAAAAGGCGAAAATCCTGATCATCGGCCAGGCACCGGGCAAAAAGGTCGAAGAGTCGGGCATTCCTTTCCACGATAAGTCCGGTGAAAAGCTGATGGCCTGGATGGGCATTGACAGCGACACGTTCTATTCTCAGGCCATTTCCATCATGCCCATGGACTTCTACTATCCCGGCAAGGCCAAGACCGGCGACAAGGCGCCGCGGCGCTTCATTGCCGCCGAATACCATCAGGCCCTGCGCCAGCTCATGCCGGAGATCGAGATGACCATTCTCATCGGCAATTACGCCATGAAATACTACCTCAAAGGCCGCATGGAACGGAACCTGACGGAAACGGTGCGCCACTATCAGGACTACCTGCCGGACTATTTTCCCATCGTTCATCCCAGCCCCCTCAACTTCCGCTGGCAAGCCAAAAATCCCTGGTTTGAAGCGGATGTCGTACCGGCACTGCAGCAACGGGTGTATACTCTTTTGAAATAGCCCTTAGTGTAAAATAGTTCTCGGTAAAACTTGTCAAAAAGAAAGAAGACCCTGATAATAATGAGAGGTCACCACACCAATCTCATCAAACCGAGGTCTTCTATGGAAACTATTGTAACAGAAATCGTCAAAACAATAAAGGATTCCGATACAGTTATTGAACGGGATATGTCGTAGAGCGCCGGAATAGGTGGACGGTACAATGCCTGTGCGGTACCGTATCGTTTGTCCGCCGGCGGATGAAAAAGCCGGGAAAGGTGTGAACTGGCCCGTCAGGATGCCCGCCTCGATGCGCTGCTCCATACGACGATATGTGTGACCATGGCCCAGGGAGCCCAGCAGCCTAACGTCATCCCGGCACACGTAAGCGCTACCATCAGTGCCCGCGTACTTCCCGGGGAAACGGGGGACGAAATTCTGGCGTATATCCAGCAGCACCTCACCGGTGGCATTCAGGTCCGCCGCGTATCCGGCATCGACCCGGTCAACGCAGACACACCGGACAGTGAAGAATTCCGTCTGGTCGAACAGACTATTCACGACGTATACGGTGATGACGTCATCGTCATGCCGGAACTGATGCTGTTTGCGACAGATTCCCGCTATTACAAGGACATTGCCAGGCACATCTTCCTCTTCAGCGGCTATGAACAGGACGATACGTGGGGGGCCCATGCACGGTGTCAACGAACGCATTCCTGCTGCCACACTTCCGTGATCTCGTAATTTCTTCCGCAGACTGATGGAAAATTACAATGCATAACAGAATAAGCCTAAAAAATGGTTTATGGAGTATTTTGTTCCATAAGCCAGTTTTTTTACTTATACGAAAGATAGCATGTTGTATTGCTTCATGCGGCGGATATCCTCTTTGGAAATCATCAGAGATTTAATGAGGTCGTCTGTTTCCGGGAGAATTTTTTTTGAAATAAGCATTTTGGTAGCGACGGGCATTAATGGTCGGGAAGAAACGCCGAATCCCATGGCCCATTTGGTGGGAGCATCTAAAAACGACGCGAGGATACGGATAATATATTTTTCTATATAGGTATCCTGATTCTGGAATTCCATAGTGGTCAGGGCGTCGTAATGGGATATTGTTCCTGTATAAGTGTTTTCACAATTCTGATATTCATTATAATTCTTTATATTCATGTACATGATGGCTGGAAATATATGCTGATTTTCCGGAAATACATCGATAATCGTGCGGTTCAGATGGTTATTACGGCCATCATACATATATATGTACATGTGATTCAGATTTTTGAAGAAATTGGGAACGGTTACAGTTTCTGTTGGGACATTTTCCGGTGGCATGTATAATAACTGCTCGAGACGGACCTGTAATACCCGTGCAATATCGAACAGGGTATCCAAATCCAAAGAAATTTTACCGCTTTCATATTTGGAAACTGTTGCTTTGCTCTTACAGATGCGATCCGCCAGTTCCTGGACGGTCAGCTTATTCTTTTTCCGGAATGTACGGATTGCCTTACCCGTATTTTCTGTTACCAGAGACATGAAATCACCTCTGATGCCATTGTACACGTTTTTTTGTTTCTTTAAAATATTCAAAATAAAAAAAAAATTGAAAAAACATGTCTTCTGATGAAATTGGAAGATGATTGGCTCTTATGTTTCGCTTAAAGAAACACAATGACTATGTTTATGTCTTTAAACGAAACATAGGGGCTTTTGCCAGTGGACATCGGAACTGATATAGTATAAGCATAAACAGAGCGCTCTTACCTATAATAATTATAATTCTGAATAATCACATATTTGTAGAAAAGAGGAATACTGATGACGTACGATTTTGATGAAATCATTGACAGAAAACATACAAATGCGCTTAATACGGATGGATTCCGTGGTTATATTTTTGGAGACACGGAAGGCAAAATGAAATTTCCCTTTAAGGATGATGAATTTGTCCGCATGTGGGTAGCCGACATGGAATTTGCCATGTGCCCGGCTATTATCCAGGCAATCAAAGACCGGGCCGACAAGCGCATCATCGGATACAGCCAGGTGTTTGAACCGGAATTTTTCCAGGCCTATAATTCCTGGTGTGAAAAGATGTACGGCTGGACCTATCCGAAAGAAGAAATCTGCTTTTCTCTGGGTATCATACCGGCATTGTATACATTAGTCGATCTGCTTCTTGGCGACTATGATTATGCCATCATCAATACGCCGGCATACGGATATTTCCAGCACCCGATTGATGAACGGCATAAACACGCTATCCACAATAAGCTGAAATGTGATGCTCAGGGAAATTGGACCATCGATTTTGATGCATTAGAAAAAGACGCCTCCAATCCGTTTGCCAAACTTCTTATCTGGTGCAATCCACAGAATCCGACGGGACGGGTCTGGACAGAAGAAGAACTCCGCAAGGTAGCGGCTATTGTAGAAAAACATAATCTTTGGATTATCAGTGACGAAATCCATTGCGATCTCCTGCGCCAGGGCGTTAAACATATCCCCATGGCTAAGATTATGCCAGAATATAAAAAACTGATTACCTGCACCTCTGTATCCAAAGCATTCAATATGGCGGGGATGATGTTTGCCGAAATCATCATCCGCGATAAAGGGCTGCGCGATCTCTATATCGGTACGACCAATGCCTATGCCATGAACGTAAATCCCCTTTCTATCGCCGCCCATCAGGCAGCTTACGAACACGGGAGTGAATGGCTGGACCAGCTCAAGACGTATCTGGACGGGAATTTCCAGTTTGTGAAGGACACTCTGGACAGAGAACTCCCGGATATCACCTTCCAGATTCCACAGGCAACCTATCTGGCATGGGTCAACATGAATCCGTATCTCGGCGATGTGGAAGATATTCCTGATTTCATGGCTAATAAAGCAGGGGTTCTCCTGGAAGGAGGAGATGCACTCTTTGTCGATAATGCAAAAGGCTATATCCGCCTCAATCTGGCTATGCCGCGGGTTATCGTTGACAAAGGGCTGCAACGTATCGTAAAGGCCGTTAAAGCCCATCAGGCTAAATAAGGGGTGGCCTACTATGGAAAATGCTGCAAAACGTATAGGAATGGCTTCGGGCAGTACCCATTGGGAAAAAGCGGGTATGACTCAGGAAGAATGGAAGAAGGCCGTAAAATTCGATAGTACAGACTGGGGCTGGGTAATTATGAGTATTAGCACCTGGCGCAGTTGGACCGTATTCCCAGGCTGTAAAAGCCGGTGATTTTCTCTTTGCATCCGGCCAGCTGGGTATTAATCCGGCAACGGGAAAACTGCCGGATGGGGCTGCTGCCCAGGCAGAGCAGAGCCTGAAAAATGTGGGTGCTATCTTACAAGAAGCTGGCGTTTCTTATGATGATGTGGTAAAAACGACAGTCTATCTTTCGAATATGAATGATTTTGGTGCTGTTAATGCCGTATATGCCAGTTTCTTTAAGAAAACGCTGCCTGCCCGGTCTTGTGTGGAAATCGGCAAACTCCCCATGAATGGCGATGTAGAGGTAGAAGTAGTTGCTTACTGCAAGTAAATCATGCTCTGCGCTTAGATAAATGCCCACCCTTCTTCCCTGGAAAAGGAACAATGGTTCCTTTTTCAGGGATTTTTTTGGCGCCGAATAGGCATGATTAAACCCCCAGTTCAACTGGGGGTAAGTAAAATTTCTTAAAGTAAAAAAAGAACCTCTCATGATACAATGTAGATGGTCTGTCAACCACTACATTATTCAGAAGAGAGGTTCATGTCAATGAATAACGTAAAAAGTTTATCACATAGCAAATCTGCCTTTGGCGTCTTGGTCATCGTCGGCGGCGTTATTGCCATCAATGGGGCTAAGATCCTGGACATGGGCATCTTTATCATCCTCATGGTTCTCTTGCATAATCTCGGCGGGTTCCTCATCGGCTATTTTGTTACGGGGAAATTGGGCTTAGGGAAAAAGCAGCAACATTCGGTTACACTGGAAGTTGGCATGCAGAACGACGCCCTGGCCATTTCGCTGGTTTCGGTCTTCTTTGCGCCTGCCGTCGCCATTCCTGCCGCTGTCGGTGCCGCTATCCATCAGGTAACCGGCTCTATCCTGGCGGGTATCTTTGCCCGTCACATGGAAGCCCATGAAGCCAAGGAAAGGGCTGCTGAAGTGAAGCCCCTTATCGAAGCGGTGTCGGGAAATCATTAAGTTCGTCGCGTAAGCCCTTGCATACCCCCCTTTTGTTTTGATACCATAAGTATATATAATTGGGGGCTTTTGTATGAAATTTATTATATATTTACAAAAATATATCCAGCAGCTGTTCCAAAGGACGCTAGGGGATTTTCAAGATATCCAGGCTATTTTATCGGACCCGGAATTTAAAAAACGGAAAATCCGGGATAATCTTCATGCGTGTAGCTTTGTTGCCTGCTTATTGTGCATCATTTCTATGACTGGATTTATCGGCACTTATGCGCCGAGGGCAGCGGGTGCCGTTTTGCCGGCTATTAATTCGACGACTGTTTACTTAATCATTTTTGGTATTAATCTCATCTTCTTGGCCTGTTTCTATCAATGCCTTCAGAAAGTCGTAAGAGATGAGAGTCTATCCGACGACTTGGTCTACGTTTTTTTGTTCATTAATTCATCGTTGGCGTGTCTCACTTTTTTTACGACTCAGAATGGGAGCAGTTTCTTCTTTGAATACCTGCTCATGCTCATTCTGGTCTATTTGCTGCCTGTTTATGATAATATCCAAGTCCTGATTCCCATCATCGCCATCAATCTGGCGACGACGTTCGCCGTCATCGACGTGACGGGGCATGAAGTGGCCTGGCAGGACCAATATGACATCGTCCTCTTTTATCTGGTCTGTCTGGTCATCATTTTTTTCCGGCGTTATCTGGTCCTGTCTTTTGCTCAGGCCCGCATGCATCTCCGGTCTCGCAATGAAGAATTCTATCAGCGGAGCCGGACTGACGAGCTCACGGGCCTTCTGAACCGCGAAGCACTGCGGGAAGATTTTGAACAGTATTTTGGCAAGGCCCTTTGCGTCATGATCTGTGATATCGACCAATTCAAATTCTACAATGATACCTATGGTCATATCCGGGGTGATGAGATTTTATCCGTTGTCAGCCGGCTCTTTCAAAAGCACTTTGGCTATACCGGCGTCTACCGCTATGGCGGCGACGAATTTCTCATTATCTCCTTTATGCCCCATGACGGCTTCCAGCATCATGTCGAAACCTTCCAGAATCAGCTGTGTAAGCAGCCCTTCGAGGCCGTGCAGCGCCATCCCACCGTCAGCGGCGGCTATACCTGGGGATACTGTGAAGGTGCCGTTTCCTTGCGGACGATGTTCGCCCAGGCCGACCAATTGCTCTATAAAGCCAAAGCTGCCGGGCGGAACCGCATCTTTGGCGAGGCCTTTGACGTAGAAAAAGCCGAAGCCGGCCTGCACGAAATGGCAACATGGATCAATAAAAGTTCGTAAAAAAGAGGCTGTCGCACGTGCGACAACCTCTTTTTTTACGAGCCACGAGTCACTAATCCCTAACCTCAAATGGCTTGTGGGAAGGTGTTGGTCAAGATTTTAGCTCCGCCTTCGGTGGTCCGGGTCTGCAGCGTCGTGCCACCGGTAGCGATGTCTTCGATGTCCGTCGGGATACGCTTATAGGGCAGCTTCTTGAGGATGCGATCCATCGATTCCGTCAGGACTTCGTTGGGGTCGTTTAGAATCGATGCCGATTCGACTTCACGGCCTTTGTCGCTATAGCTCTTGAAGGTATCCGTCCGCTTATCGTAGGCATATACCGTCAGGTGATAGAGACATTCCGTGATGATTTCATCATCGTCATAGCCCCAAAATCCGGCCATGTGCTGCCGCCAGTACCAGGTCTGGACGACCGGGACCAGGATGACATCCGCCTTGTATTGTGCCGACAGAGCCCGCAACGTATCGATGTTGACGTCAGACGGTGACAGGGCTGTATCCGTTCCGATGCGATCCCAGTAAGGGATGCGGAACGGTTGCTTTAGCCGGCTTTTCATGAAACGGGCAGCATAGCTGTCTTGGGTCGTATCGGCGATGACGACAGTCCGCATGTTATCAAAGCGTGGGCCGTCGGCAAAGACTGTCGTAACCGACAGGAGGCAGAGAAGGAGTAGGAGACAGAGTTTTTTCATGAGAACACCTCCAGCAAAAAATCAGAAATTGCCGTTATCGTTCAAAAGTGGCAATGTGTCATCGACTTGCGGGATATATCGTTCCAAGGTGGCCAGCATTTTTTCTTTGTCCATGGGCAGGGTGCCGCCGACGGGCAGGAGATTGGAGACGTGGTTGCTGCGGAAGATACAGGGCTTCTGCATGTCCGTGTGGCGCAGAATCATGTCCAGTTCCTTCAAAAAGCCCCGCGCTGTGAGGGGTGTGAAGATGCCCCTAGCGACGTCGTCGTAGAGCGGCACTTCGTGGGGGATGATGAGCGACAGGGCGCTGAGCATGGTCGGGTTTATGGCCGAGACGACGTCTGCCGTGTGCAGGGCGTGTTCTTTCGTCCGTTCCTGGCCGCCCAGGCCGAGGAGGATCATCGTCGAGAGCTTCATGCCCGCTGCCAGGGCCTTTTTACCGGCTTCGATGGTCAGCGCTGCCGTCGTCCCTTTGTCGACGTTTTTCAGGACTTCATCGTCGCCGCTTTCGATGCCCATGTAGACGATAGCCAGGCCGGCTTCGCGCAGGCGCTTCAATTCGTCCGGCGTCTTGCGGACTAAGTCAGCCGGCGTTGCATAGGCGCCGATGCGGTTCAAATTAGGGAATTTTTCGTAGCATTTTTGCATGATGGTTACGAGTTTATCTGTCGGCAGGACCAGGGCATCGCCGTCGGCCAGGAAAATCCGGCGGATGAAGGGCATGGCATAGGCGCCGCGTTCGATGATTCCTTCGATTTCTTCCATGGGGCGGATGCGGAATTTAGACGCTTTGTACATATCACAGAAACGGCAAGTATTGTGAGAACAGCCAATCGTAACGCGCAGGATAAAACTACGGGCTTCACTAGGCGGGCGGAAGACGAGGCCGCCAGCATCATCAATAATCATAAGTAACACACCTTTCTTCAAAGATGAAAAAAACATTAGTCGTTCATCTCTTATTATACACGAAAAGTACGTATTACGAAATAGCTGGCTTCTTCTGCAAAATGATGATGAAGACGGTAGCGATGATGCAGGCATAACCGATGAGTTCAACCGTATGGAAGGTCGTGCCCAGGGCGATAGCCGAAACTACGGAAGCGATGACCGGTTCCAGTGTGCCCAAAAGGGTGGCTTTCATCGGTCCGATTTCGCTGATGCCTGTGACGAAAGCCGTAAAGGACAAGGCCGTGCCGATGATGATGATAAAAGCGACGGCCAGCCAGCCTGTCAGGTCCAAAACAGGCCAGAGTGTCCAGACCTGACAAGATGCGCTCAGGAACAGCCCGCCGATCATCATGCCTAACCCGTTGGCGACAGCGGCGCCCCAATTCGCGGCCAGCCCTTGAGACAAGACAGGATAGGTGACGCAGGCAATGGCGCCAATAAGCCCCCAAGTCAGCCCTAAAGGGGAAATGACCATTGCCGATGGAGTCCCATCCGTTGCGGCTAGATAGACGCCGCCAAAGGCCAGGAAGACCGATATGATTTCCCTGGCTGTGGGCCGTTTATGAAAACGGACGGCTAAATAAAGAGACATGAAAACGACACTTAACGTTTGCAAGACCGTTGCCGTGCCGGCATTCGAGTTCTTTATGGCTGATAAATAAGAAAACTGGCTTAAAATAAGACCGAAGAGGGCAAAAAGAATTAATTGGCGCAGGCTGATCGGGTCATGCAGCATAAGACGTATTTTGGCCTTCTTTGTCGGCCAAACCATGAGGGTCAGGAACAGGCCGGCCAGGCACATGCGTATCGACGCCAGCCACGACGGTTCTACGGTATAATGAGAAAGCAGGAACTGGCTGACGACTCCATTGAATCCCCATGATGTTGCCCCGATGACACAAGCTATGATACCATGCTGCGTTTTTGTCATACTAAGACCTCCCCTGCCTGCGGCTACCTATTTGTCCCTATAGTATACACGAGGTAAAGGAGGGGGGCAAGGGCTTATCCAATCAGGCTAAGTGGTCGTTAACTGATAGCTGGTGTCGATGAGCTCCCCAATTTTTTCATCCGCTAAGGTTTCATCCAGGACCACAGAAATCCATGTCTTGTGATTCATGTGGTAAGCGGGATAGATGCCGGGGGTTTTCCGTAGCTCTTCTCCCTGTGCTGGGGAAATCTTTACATTTAGGATATCGATGAGAGACGTGTTTCCATCTTTATCCAGCACATCTCTTGTTACATTCATGATGAGGGCAAACCATTTCCGGTTGGACCTATGGCGAAAGGCTCCGTATGACTGATACCGGGCGGAATGTTCCCAGGGAAAATCCGGGTTGACCTGGAAACGCTTCAAGATGGCTTGAGTCAGCCTGTTGGCCTGAGGCGAGGCAAAAAGTACATCGCCGCAGCAGGCATTGGCAATATCCTTAAGCAAGGCGGCGTAAGCAGAACGAACTTTATTCACATAAGGCCCGTTGGCAGCTTCTTGTCGCAGTTGGTAGTACTCATCCTGGGTCATCGAATCGATGACCTTGCCCGTCACTTGTCCTTTAAGGGTGACGGAAAGGATGGCTTTGAAATCTCCGTTAAGAAAGGGTTTTTCAAGGGTATAAATTTTTTTTGTTTTATAGAAGCCATAGGAAAGCATCCTGTCTTCTATCCAGCGTTTGCGGGCAAAGACCGTTTCTTCAATGGGGACCATTGGCTATCGTCTCCTTTTTCCAAATTGTATTAACGTAAAAAGGAACTGCCGCGATGCGACAGCTCCTTTTGCTTATTTCTTTCCGTTTTTCCCGTGTTTCTTTTCAAATGCAATCATATGTGCTTCTTGGTCGGTATGACCTTCAGCTTCGGCCTGAGCAATGAGGGCAACCATTTCTTCATAGGCTTCAGGGATGACCTTAGTCAAATGGGTGACTGTGTCGTCCCAGTTTTCTAAGAGAATATGGCCCAAGTTGCTGTCCGTGTATTTGACGTGTCTTTCCAGCATGGCTTTGACCGCTGCTTTTTCATCGTCATCGGTCAGCTGTTCCAGTTTGACCATGTCCATGTTGCATTTGCTGGGATCCAGGTCGTAGACGTAGGCGATGCCGCCGGACATGCCGGCTGCAAAGTTGCGCCCTGTCTGGCCGAGGATGAGGACGCGGCCGCCGGTCATGTATTCGCAGCCGTGGTTGCCGACGCCTTCGACGACGGCGCTGATGCCGCTGTTGCGGACGCAGAAGCGTTCACCGGCCGTGCCGTTGATGTAGGCTTCACCGCTGGTGGCGCCGTAGAAGGCGACGTTGCCGATGATGATGTTGTCTTCCGCCGGGAAGGCCGATTCCCGCGGCGGTGAAACGATGATCTTACCGCCTGAGAGCCCTTTGCCGAGGTAGTCATTGGCATCGCCTTCCAGGCTCAGGGTCAGGCCGTGGGGGATGAAGGCCCCGAAGCTCTGGCCGGCAGAACCGACGAAGGAGAGGATGATCGAATCTTCAGGCAGGCCTTTTTCGCCATAGCGGCTCGTAATTTCACTGCCCAGGATCGTCCCTGTGACGCGGTCCGTATTCTTGATGCGCAGGCGGGCGCGGATGTGCTTCTGGTTTTCCAGGGCCGGACGGCACATGCGGACCAGTTTGGACATATCCAGGGTCGTGCCGATCTTGTGGTCCTGGGGCGTCGTGAAGTGCTGGCCTACAGACGCATCCGTGTAGGGACGATAGAGGAGGTTCTTCAGGTTGACGGTCTTCGCCTTCCAGTTGCCGAAGTGGCTGCGCTGTTTCAGGCAGTCGTAGCGGCCGACCATTTCATCGATGGTGTGGAAGCCGAGGCGGGCCATGATTTCACGCAGGTCCTGGGCGATGAAGCGCATGAAGTTGATGATGTATTCCGGTTTGCCTTTGAAGCGTTTGCGCAGTTTTTCGTCCTGCGTGCAGACGCCATACGGGCAGGTGTTGAGGTGGCAGACGCGCAGCATGTGGCAGCCGATGGCCAGGAGCGGCGCCGTGCCGAAACCGAAGACTTCGGCGCCGAAGAGGGCGGCGATGGCCACGTCGCGGCCGGTGAGCAGCTTGCCGTCGACTTCCAGCGTGACGCGGTCGCGCAGACGGTTGAGGAGCAGGGTCTGCTGGACTTCGGAGAGGCCGATTTCCCAGGGCAGGCCGGCATGGCGCAGGCTCGTACGCGGCGAAGCGCCCGTACCACCGTCGTAGCCGCTGACGACGATGTCATCGGCTTTGGCCTTGACGACACCGGCCGCAATGGTGCCGATGCCCGCACCGGACGTCAGTTTGACGCCAATCGTGGCTTTGCGGTTGGCATTCTTCAGGTCGAAGATCAGTTCTGCCAAATCTTCGATGGAGTAGATATCGTGATGAGGCGGAGGCGAAATGAGGGCGACGCCTGTCGTCGCGTGACGGGTCTTGGCGATGTCCGGGTAGACTTTGTTGCCCGGCAGATGACCGCCTTCACCCGGTTTTGCGCCCTGTGAGCATTTAATCTGCAGTTCGTCGGCGTGGATCAGGTAGTCGCTGGTGACGCCGAAACGGGCCGAGGCGACCTGTTTGATGCGGTCGTTCGTTTCCGTATTGAAGCGGGCCGAATCTTCGCCGCCTTCACCGGTGTTGCTCATGCCGCCCAGGCGGTTCATGGCCGTGGCGACGCATTCATGGGCTTCCTTGCTGAGGGCGCCGTAACTCATAGCACCCGTGCGGAAGCGCTTGACGATGGAATCGACCGGTTCGACTTCTTCAATAGGGATGCTGCTGCCGGCAGGATATTCGAAATCCAGGAGGTCGCGCAGGCGGAAGATAGTCTGGCGGTTGACATGTTCAGCATATTTCTTGTATGTTGCGTAGTCGTTTTCATGGACGGCCTTCTGCAGGAGCTGGACCGTTTCCGGATCGATGATGTGCGGCTGGCCGCCTTTGTGATACTGGTAGAAGTCGCCCCGTTCCAGCTTGTCGCTCGTGTTGGCGTACGCTTCCTGATGGCGCAGGGCATTTTCCTTGGCGATTTCCGCGATGCCCAGGCCTTCGATGCGGGACGGCGTGTTGCAGAAGTATTTATCGATCAGGTCCTGTTTGATGCCGACGGCTTCGAAAATCTGTGCGCCGTGATAACTGTGGACCGTAGAAATGCCCATCTTGGACATGACGGCCAGGATACCGTTGACGGCGGCCGTGATGTAGTTCTGTTTCGCCGTTTCGTAATCGATTTTCTGCAGTTTCTTGTTGGCAATCAGTTCCTTGATCGATTCCAGGGCGATGTACGGGTTGATAGCCGTAATGCCGTAGCCGATAAGGGTGCAGAAATGATGGACTTCGCGCGGTTCGCCCGATTCGAGGATCAGGCCGACGTCGGAGCGGACGGCTTTGTCGATCAGGTAGTGATGCAGAGCGGCCGAGGCGAGGAGCGCCGGGATGGCGGCCATGCGGGAGTTGACGCCGCGGTCCGAAAGGACGAGGATGTTGGCGCCGTTCTTGATGGCCTTGAGGGCGTCGATACAGAGCGATTCGATGGCCGTTTCCATACCTTCGGCACCGCTGTTGACAGGGTAGAGCATGGAGAGCGTCGCCGCGCGCAGTTTCGGCGTCATCAGCGATTTGATGACCGACATCTGTTCGTTTGTCAGAATCGGGCTCTTCAGGTAAAGGGCTGCTGTCGAGGCTTCGTTCGGTTCCATGATGTTGGCGACGTTGCCGGCCATGACGGCCGAGGACATGACGACTTTTTCACGGACGCCGTCGATAGCCGGGTTCGTGACCTGGGCGAAGTTTTCTTTGAAATAATCATAGAGGAGCTGGGGCCGGTCGTTGAGGACGGCGAGCGGCACGTCGACGCCCATGGAGTCGATGGCGTGCTTGGCGTCGCGGGCCATGGGCAGGATGACCTTGTCCATGTCTTCCTGGGTGTAACCGAAGACCTTTTCCTGTTCCTTTAAATCGTAAGGGATGATGGCATCGCTGTTGGCGATGTTCTGGCCGGACATGAGGTCGTCGAGGTTGACGATGTGTTCTTTATACCATTCGTCGTACGGGTATTCCGTGGCGATTTCGTGCTTGATTTCGTCGTCGTCGATGATGCGCTGCTTCTTCGTGTCGACGAGGAGCATCTTGCCCGGTTCGAGGCGGCCTTTGTAGAGGACGTCTTCCGGCGGGATGCGCAGGACGCCGACTTCGGAGCTGACGATGACCCGGTCGTCGCGGGTGACGTAGTAGCGGGCCGGACGCAGGCCGTTGCGGTCGAGCATGCCGCCGATGACCGTGCCGTCGCAGAAGCCGATGGCGGCCGGGCCGTCCCACGGTTCGAGCATGAAGTTATGGTATTTATAGAAAGCGCGTTTTTCTTCGCTCATCAAGGGATCCCGTTCCCACGGTTCAGGGATCATCATCATCATCGCGTGGGGCAGGGAATGACCTGTCATATAAAGGTATTCCAGGCAGTTGTCGAACATGGACGAGTCGCTGCCCGTGTCGTCGACGACGGGGAAGACCTTTTCCAGATCCGGGAAGAAGGCCGATTTCGACTTGCCTTCACGGGCGTTGAGCCAGTTGATGTTGCCCTGGATGGTGTTGATTTCGCCGTTGTGGACGATGTAGCGGTTCGGATGGGCCCGGGCCCAGCTCGGGAAGGTATTCGTACTGAAGCGGGAGTGGATGAGGGCCATGGAGGTGACGAAATCCAGGTCCGACAGGTCCAGGAAGAAATGGCGCAGCTGCATGGACGTCAGCATGCCTTTGTAGACGATGGTTTTCGACGAAAGGCTGGCGATGTAGAAGTCCGTGCCGTTCTTCTGGCTTTCCGGAACGATGGCTTTTTCCGCCAGTTTGCGGATGACGTAGAGTTTCCGTTCAAAATCCATCTGCGTCTTCAAGGTCGGATCTTTGCGGATGAAGACCTGGAGGAAATGGGGACACGTCTTCTTGGCGATGTTGCCGATCAGGCTTTCGTCGACCGGGACGTCGCGCCAGCCGAGGATGGACAGGCCTTCGGAACGGACGATGTCTTCAAAGGCTTCCATCTGTTTCTTGCGGAAGTTTTCGTAGCGGTGGGCGAAAATCATGCCGACGCCGTAGTCGCCTTCGTCAGGCAGGGAGAAGCCGAGGACTTCGCATTCACGGCAGAAGAACTGGTGCGGAATCTGGACGAGGATGCCTGCACCGTCGCCGCTGTTGGCGTCGGCACCTTCAGCGCCGCGGTGGCGAAGGTTTTCCAGGATGGTCAGGGCATCATCGATGATGCCGTATGATTTTTTCCCCTTTATATTGGCAACGATACCGATGCCGCAGGCATCGTGTTCATATGACGGATCATAGAGGCCCTGCGGGCTCGGCAGATCGCGCATGGGTTTATTCATACATAAAGCCCCCTTTGGGTATACAAAAACGAGCCGTCACTGTATGGAGAGAGGCTCGTATATACTGTGGTGTAACTATGATTATAAACAATTTATGAAGCTAATGCAACTAATTTTAATGTAAATATCGAATTCCACCGATTTTTTAAAAGAATTACTGACAAAAACGTGCGAACTGTTGACGGAAAAGGCCGGCGCCGCCGTTGGCAGGGGGGCGCATGGCCGCAAAGCCTGCGGCCTGCAGGGTTTCAGCGGACTTGCGGCCGATGGCGGCGATGCGGACGTCGGGGCGGCATAATTTCAGGAGGGTCTTAGCGAGATTGAGGCCTGCGGCCAGTTCGCTGTCCGTCGGCGTGCGGTTGGAAAAAGGCGAAGCCTTATGCGGATGGAAGGGGAAGATGTTCCAGAGGAGGACGTCCTGCGGGTCGAGGCCGTTGTCGACGACGGCGCCCCAGACGTAGGTGTCCGTCGGTTCGTTCATCCCCTTTTCCCGCTGGGGCCTGCTGGTCATGTAGGCGCAGTCAGGACGGCTCGTGCGCCGGCCCGCATGATCCAGGATAAGGGACGACGTAATCTGCTTGTGCTCATCGAGGAGCATGCGTTCGCACGTAATGGGGATGCCCGTGAAGCGGCAGCCCTGATAGCCCGCCGCTTCGGCGACGAGGACGAGGCGGGCTTTGTTGAGGCGCGGTGCCAGATATTCTGACAACTGACGGCAGCGGATATCCGGCGCTTCCGGTCCAATATCACAAGCCTCATCATACTCCGACCAGGGATTGAACACCTGCGGCCCGTGATAGGCGCGGAGAGCGCGTAACAATTCATTCATGAGAGATGTCTCCTTTCGTTGACGGAGAGTCGCAGGAAGCGACGTCCCCGTCGTGATTCGTTTGGCGTTTGGCGTGATTCGAAGAATGTACCAAAATCGAACCATGGTCCATGGTCCACGGTCCACGAACCACGGCGCCGTCAGGCGCCTATTGATTCACGAAGATGTAATAAGCTCCAATTTTGTCTGCTGGCTGCAACAGGGGCGCAAAGTTCGAGGTCTGGTAGTCTTTGTAGCGTCCTTCAGGGACGACGAGGGTCAGGGGTTCGTGTTTTTGGATGCGGCTGAGGACGCTGTTTTCGTATTCTGTCGGGTAGAGGTGCTTTTTCGACCAGACAGCGTCGCGCTTCAGGCGGGTGTTTTCGTCATACGATGCCGGTGCGGTCCAGACGGCGCTCCGGCCGGTGTAATAGGGGTAGGACGTGCGGTATTCTTCGAAGAAATAGACAGCGCCCTGCGGCAGCTGTCCGCTCAAGGACTGGGCCGAACGGTACTGGTAGAAAGGCGTCAGGACCTGGGAGGTCAGCATCAGATAGGTCATGACCGTCGTGATGACGACGAAGCACGGCAGGGCCGGATAGGCGTGTTGCCAAAAGGCCAGCCAGGTCAGAATCGTCATGATGATCAAAAAGACGGTCAGCAGGGTCAGGCCCTGGACGGGGAAGGGGGCTTTGCCCGTAAAGAAAACCAGTGAAGCAAAGAGCAGGCTGTAGAGCGTGGCCGGCACGAGGACCAGAAACCAGGCCTTGTGCGCGTCTTCATCGAGCCAGTCCTGCACAGTACGGGCGCCCAAGTAAAGAATCGGCCAGTTGGCGATGTAGGCATAGGTCGGGTATTTCGTGGCCATGAGGCTGTAGAAGAGGACCGTGCCGCCCGCCCAGATGACCATGAAGACGTATTCATCGCTCTTCGCGAAGCGCTGGCGCAGGCCGTAAAGGCAGGGACCGATCCAGGGCAGGAGGCTGAGGGGCACGAGGACGAGGTAGTAGTACCAGACGTCGTATTCGGGATGTTCCGAGACCGTCGCCCGCACGACGTTGTTGAAGCCCAGGAGGCCGTCGAGGAAATCCATGCCGTGGCGGCTGTACATCGGTCCGTACCAGCTGAGGACGAGGACGGCAAAGAGCAGAAGCCCAAGGGGCGGGAAGAGGCGCTTGACGTAATCAGACCGGCGCTGGACGGCGGCAAAGACGAGCAGGAAAAGTCCCGGCAGGACCAGGCCTACGGGCCCTTTGGTGAGGACCGCCAGGGCCGCTGCTCCATAGGCGGCGATGATATAGCTTTTGCGGCCTTCCGTCAGGCCGATATAGGCAAAAGAGAGGGTGGCTGCACTAAAGAAGAAAAGAGGCTGGTCTGTAATGACCGAGCGGCTGATGAACCAGAAGCCGAGGGACGTTGCCGTCATGGCCGCAAAAAGAAGTGCCGTCACATGTCGTCCCGTCTGGCGCAGGGCGAACCAGGCGGAAAGCGTGCAGGAAGCGGCGCCGAAGAGGACTGCCGGCAGGCGGGCGGCGAAGTCGCTCATGCCGAAGAGGCTGTACGCGAGCGAGAGAAGCCAGTAGAGGAAGATGGGCTTGTCATACCAGTAAGTGCCGTAAATCTGCGGCGAAATCCAGTCGCCGCTGCGGACCATTTCCAGGGCCGTCAATGCGTAATTCGACTCGACGGGATCCGTAACGGCAAGCTGGGAAATGCCGGCGGCGAGGAAGAGCAAGGCCGCGAGGAAAATGACGGCCAGGAACGTACGCTGTTTCATAGACACCTCCTAGGGATGATTGATCAGGATGACCTGTGTCGGCGTTTCGGCGGCGATGCCGAAGCGGTCGATGAGCTTTTGCGATTTTGCCAGCTTGTGGAAGGTCGTCTTGGACATGATAAGGAAAATCTTGTCCTGCCTGCCGAGGAGCGTTTCCAGATCCGGATCCTTGACGGGATCCCATTCTTCACCGTACATGCCGCTGTAGTAGGCGATGCCCGGGCGCAGGAACTTTTCGACGTAGAGCGGCGCGTGGCCGTCGTAGACATCGGGCAGCATCTGCGCCGTTTCATACGACGTGACGTGGACCTGGAGCTTGGGCAGGATGAAGCCAAACGCAGCCCAGGAGAAACAAATCATGGCCGCTGTGCCGACGACGATGGCTGCACGGTAACTGCGGCGCCAGAGGCAGACCGACGGCAGGAAGAGGGCCGCTGCCAAAAGGCACGTACCCCAGACGATGGCCGGCCGGAAGAAGGCTGCGTCCTGATGCAGGGGAATGGCGTTGCAGGCCAGGACTAAAAAGCCCAGGATATACATCGCCACGAGCAGGGGCTGGGAGAATTTCCGTTCCGCATAGCAGCGGTACCAGTACCAGCCGAGCAGGTAGGCCGTCGGTGGGAACATGGGTGCGATGTAGGTCACGAGCTGCGTCTTGGAAAGGGAAAAGAAGACAAAGATGAAGGCTGCCCAGACGAAGCAGTACTGCAGGGTATCCTTGAAGGGGTCGCGTTTCTGGAAGAGGCGGCGGAGCGTCGGGAAAAGGGCTGCCGTCCAGGGCATCATGGCGGCGAAAAGGATGGGGATGAAGAAGAAAAGGCTGTTCTGTCCCGGATGTTCCGGCGCGGCGAAGCGCGTGATATTATGGTAGCCGATGAAGGTATCCAGAAAGACTTCGCCGTGGACCTTATACATGAGGATGTACCAGGGCAGGCCGACGAGGAAGGCCAGAAGGATGCCCTGGGGAATCTTCATTTCCTTCATCAGGGACCACTGCCGCGTCCAAGCCAGATAGAGAAGCATGATCAGGGCCGGGAAGGCATAGCCAATGGGGCCTTTGACCAGGAGCGAGAGGCCGCAGAAAATGTAGGCTGTGTAATATTTTTTGCGGTAAAAGGAAATCATCGTCACCGTCAGGGTGAACATGAGGGTCATGTCCGTCACGGCAGCCTTGCCGATGTACATGAAGCCCATGCTGGTGACCAGAAAGAGCGCCGCAAGGAAGGCAATGGGCTTGTTGAACATTTCCCGGCCCTGGACATAGACGTAGACAGCCGTCGCCATGGCCATGACGGCGCTGGGCACCGAGACGAGCATCGACAAGTTCCGACAGGCC
>ERZ779697.435-NODE-435-length-21298-cov-2.00772_pt1 | contig 21298 bp, 27 predicted proteins | sample MGYA00511881_ERZ779697 | MGnify/ENA primary metagenome ERZ779697 (study PRJEB29588, sample SAMEA2148105) | human gut metagenome | biome: human gut; feature: human-associated habitat; material: faeces | place: Denmark | collected 2008/2010 ... | reverse complement strand
CGACAGATTTGTCTGTGCTGATTACCGGTGAAAGTGGTGTCGGTAAAGAAACTTTTCCTCAGATTATACATCAGAACAGCCCGCGTAAACATGGGCAATACATAGCGGTGAACTGTGGTGCCATTCCTGAAGGTACGATTGACTCGGAATTGTTCGGACACGAAAAAGGTTCTTTTACAGGAGCGTTGTCTGACCGTAAAGGCTATTTCGAGGTTGCGGATGGCGGGACGATCTTCCTGGATGAAGTAGGAGAGCTGCCCACTCCTACGCAGGCACGTTTGTTGCGTGTTTTGGAGACGGGAGAGTTTATCCGTGTCGGTTCATCCAAAGTCCAAAAGACGAATGTCCGTATCGTCGCGGCGACAAACGTCAATCTGACGCAAGCTGTAGCGGAAGGAAAATTCCGTGAAGATTTGTTTTACCGTCTGAGCACGGTGCCTATCCAGGTTCCTCCTTTACGTGAGCGCGGTGAGGATATCATCTTGCTTTTCCGGAAATTTGCCAGCGATTGCGCGGAGAAGTACCGGATGCCGCCGATCCGTTTGGATGAGGAAGCCCGCCAGTTGATGCTTTCCTACCGTTGGCCGGGGAATGTCCGGGAACTGAAAAACATAACGGAGCGTATTTCTGTTATCGAGGAAAACCGGGATATCACCGCTTCAGTGCTTCGCTTGTATCTACTCGATCTGAATATCGAGAAATATCCGGTCCTAGTCAAACAGGATTCCGATCAGAAGATATTCAACAGCGAACGGGAGATTCTATATCAAGTGCTGTTTGACATGAAGAAAGATGTCAACGAACTTAAGAAGCTGGTACACGACATCATGGGAGGCAAGATGCCAATCGAGATGCCGGAAGAGCCGGCGGCTTATCCCCATCCGATCCATACCGTCCATCCGGTTCCTTCTATTCAGGAAGCCGAAGCAGTGGAAGAGGAGGAGAGCCTGTCGCTGGAAGAAGTCGAGAAAGAGATGATCCGAAAGGCCTTGGAGAAACATAACGGTCGCCGTAAGAATGCCGCTGCCGACCTGAAGATATCGGAACGGACACTTTACAGAAAAATAAAAGAATATAATCTGGAATAAAAGATGTTGAAGATTAATAAGATATGGCTTTTCTGCCTGATCGGGCTGATTGTGACGGCTTGTTCGATCTCCTATAAGTTTAATGGAGCTTCTATTGATTATACGAAGGTCAAGACGATCACGATCAAGGATTTCCCGAACCAGGCTCCGTTAGTCTATCCGCCCCTTTCGCAAAAGTTTACGGAAGCATTGAAGGATATTTATATCCGTCAGACCCGTCTGCAGTTGGTGGGGAGCAACGGCGACTTGGACCTGGAGGGTGAAATTACGGGCTATGACCTGACTCCTATGGCTGTAAAAGAAGATGCTTATGCCTCACAGACCAAGTTGACGATTACGGTTCGGGTTCGTTATGCCAACCGGGTGAATCCGGATGAGGATTTTGAGCAGAGCTTTTCGGCATACCGTGAATTCGATGCGACTCAGATGTTGCAACAGGTACAGGACCAGTTATCGGAAGAGATTATTGACGAGCTTGTCGATCAAATTTATAATGCAACGGTTGCCAACTGGTAAAAATGAAAGCTGCTGATCTATATCGACTAATGGAGAGCCCGGCCCTGCTGACTGAGGATACACTTCAGCAGTTAAAGCAGATCGTCGATGAATTCCCATATTTCCAGATTGCCCGGATGCTTTACCTGAAGAACCTGGCGGTCTTGAACGATATACGTTTTGGCGCAGAATTGAAGAAGATGGCAATCTATGTCCCTGACCGTAGGAAGTTGTTCACCCTGATAGAAGGTGAACGGTTCGGTTTGCAGCTCCAGTCAGCGAAAGAGGAAAATCCAACCCGTGAAGATGCTTTTTCACTGATCGATGCTTTCCTGTCCAATCGTGAGGAGGAAGAACCGAAGACGGATGCGTCTCTTCTGTTCCAGCCGTCCGTTTCGTCGGATTACATCTATTGGTCATTGACGAAGGAAAACGGGCAGGTGGAGGAAAAAGAAGAGGAAGAAGAAGTCCGTTTGCAACATCACGATCTGATCGATTCTTTTATAAAAAATGAAGAACAGCGGACTCCCGGCAGTGGTCTGAACCTGGATATGGAGACAACCGGAGCACCTGTTCCCGGAAATCTGGCGGAGTTGGAGGAGAACCAGCATAAACCGCTGGATGACTCCTATTTTACGGAAACATTAGCTCATATTTATGTAAAACAGAAGCGATATGAGAAGGCATTGCAAATAATTAAAAACTTAAACTTGAAATATCCAGAAAAAAATGTTTACTTTGCAGACCAAATCAGATTTCTGGAAAAGTTGATTATTAACACTAAAAAATAAAACAAAGATGTACGTATTTATTTCTATCTTAATCCTGATCGCATCTATACTATTGATCTTGATTGTATTGATTCAGAACTCGAAAGGTGGAGGTCTGGCTTCAGGATTCTCTTCTTCCAACCAAATTATGGGGGTACGCAAAACCACAGACTTTCTTGAAAAAGCAACCTGGACTCTTGCCGGCACTGTTGTTGTTTTAAGTATTGTGATTACTGCTTTTATTCCGAGAGCTCAGCACGCGAATCAGTCTGAAATCAAAGAACAGATAAATAATGCCGTAACAATCGATCCGAATACGGTTGCTCCTGACTTTGGCACTGCCCAGCAACCTGCGACAGCTCCCGTTTCTTCTTCTGAAGAAGAAGCTCCAGCTAACTAATAGAAAACGGATTTTCGATATAATGAAGAGGTTTCCTGCAACAAGGATGCCTCTTTTTTTGTTTTGTTTGATAGAATTATCGATAAGTGGATAGAAATAATTTATCATGGACGATACATATTTCTTCGTATCTTTGTCATTACAGGCAGATAGGCCTGTCTTAAATCGTAAACAAATATGGACATGATTAACTTTGATGGATTGTTGATAGGTATTGCTACCTTTTTGATTATTGGGCTTTTTCATCCGGTTGTGGTGAAAGCGGAATATTATTGGGGCACGAAATGCTGGTGGATCTTTCTTGTTTTGGGAATAGCGGGAACTGTCGCTTCCCTGCTGGTTGAAAGCGTTTTCGTCTCGGCTATCTGCGGCGTCTTTGCCTTTTCCTCTTTCTGGACGATAAAGGAAGTTTTCGAGCAGGAAGAGCGCGTCTTGAAAGGCTGGTTTCCAAAGAATCCCAAACGTACTTATCCGGAGCAAAAGCCTTAATCAGGCTTTTCAAGCAGAAGAACTGGTTACGATATCTTACCGACACCGCCTAAAACCAATCCTCAGGTAACCGGTAGACTAAGCCGTTTCATGCCATCAACTAAGTCAAAACACCCCAGAAACTAAATGATAACATATCGTAAAGTATCTGTTGGTAGTTACTATTTATAGACGATACGTAGTACTACCAATAGACGATATGTGGTACTACGTATCGTCTATTGGTAGTAGATAAAATATTTGCAGATATATCTAGTATAATTATCTTTGCCTCAAAGAAAAATGACAAAGTTATGAAAGGTGCAATTTATAGTAGAGTATCTACAGAACAACAAGATTATAGTAAACAAACGAATGAACTGAAAGACTATGCCAAAAGAAACGGTATAGAAGTAGTCTATGTATTTGAAGAAAAAGAATCAGGATTCAATAATAATAGACCAGAGTTTGAAAAACTAAGAAAGCTAACGAAGCAGGATATTGATATTATTCTGGTCTGGGAAATATCACGTATAAGTAGAAGGGCAATTTATTTACAACAGCAGGTACAGGAATTTACTGATAAAGGAATCTGTATATATGCAAAGAAAGATGGCTTTTCTACCTTAAATGATGATGGTTCTGTTAATGCTTCAACTAAAATGTTGATAGGCTTTGCTTCCATTATTGCAGAACAAGAAGCAGCAACACTCAAAGAAAGAACTATATCCAGTAAAAGAAATAAGATTTTAAGAGAAGGTAAAAGTTATACATATTATGCTCCCTATGGATATGATTACAGTAAAGAGACTAAAATGTTATCCATCAATGAAAAACAGGCACAAGTTGTTAAAAGGATCTTTCAATTGTCTATAGATGGATATTCAACAGAAAGAATTGCTATTCTTCTGAATGCAGAGAAAATACCAACTAAAGGCAAAAAGGAGAATTGGACAGCAGGAACAGTTTGCAATATGCTTACGAATCCAGTGTATAAAGGTGAAGCAAATTATACTCTTAAAAAAGAAAAGAAAGCAGGTAGTACTTATTGTAAACCTATGGAAGTGGTTACTATTTCTACACCTGCTATTATTGAAAAAGAACAATTTGAACTCTCACTACAAAAACTAGCAGAACGGACAAAAAGAAGTAACAGTTTTGGAACTAAGTATAATCCATTACTTAGAGGACTGATCCACTGTCCCCACTGTGATGTAAAGTATGTATATAATTTTGGAACAAACCAATATCTCTGCGTTAACAAGTACAAGAAGGCGAGTAACAAAAATGTACATTGTACAGCCAAATGTATTTCCAATAAGCTGGATTCTATTGTTTGGAATGTAGTAAAAACATTTTTCTATAAGGAACTGGCAGCAGGGAAAGCACAGGAACAGATAGAACCATTACAGGCAGAAATTGAATCATATAAACGGCAGATTCTTCTTTTAGATGGTAAACAGTCTGAACTTACTGCTAGAGCAAACATAATAGTAGATGCAGCCATTGAAATAAAAATCCAGTTTCCTAATATGCCAGATCTTTATGCTAATAAGATGAAAGAAGTAGAAGAGATCAATAAAGAAGCCAGCAAATACCAGAAAGAAAAGGAAAGACTGGAAAAACTAATACACTCTAATGAATCCAGAATAAAGAATATCAACAGAGCCAGTAAAGAATCTGCTTTAGTGGAAAGTATTACAGATGAAACAGAAAAGTATGATCTGGTACATAAGGCAATAGATAAGATAATGATTTTTGGAGAAGGTAAAATATCTATTATTATTGTTACTTTTTCTACTGGACAAACTATTTATCTGGGTTATTCTTCAAAATCTAATAGCAAATACTACACAATCTTTTACCCTAGTTCTGATATTTACTTTGATATTCAAACAAGTAAAGGATATATCAACCATTTAAAAGAGAAGGCAACCATTAATTCAGATGGTTCCATTTACTTAGGTGATCTCACTGGAGAAGTTAAGGAATACAGTATTATAGATTTTGTAAATTATCTAGATATTGAGGAAAACAGAAGATACTATTAATAAAGAAAGTCCTGTTGGCATAATAAACTGGCAGGACTTTTTTTGTCTTGTAAACTTTACCTATCTTTGCACCAACTTCTAGAGTTCAAGGAGTTGAACCTCTTAGAAGGGACATAGTTAATTAAGAGCGTTTGAAATATTATCCTTAATCTGGAATCTGGACAATTCTAAAACACAGGGATAATAGACAGTAATCGCTCACGCTGTGCTATATATCTACCTAGTGTAGCTTATATAACTGTATGGCGTGGGCTATTGTTTATTACTTGTGTTTGGGCAGTCCAGAGCCTCAGATTAAGTAATATTCAATAGTTTCCACGCTTTTTTATTTTATTAATCTATCCAGGGAACAGATGGGTATAATTTAGTTTTTATGAAATCATTTTACTTTCTATTTGTTTGCTTAGTTTGTTTCTCTACATCTTTATTTGCACAAGAAGATATATTAAATCCTCCCCTGCCTAGAGGGATGTGGTCATTTGATTATAATTACCCTAAAGCTAGTAAAGTTCATTGTAAAAGATACAATCATTTTGAAATATTACAAGAATGGGATAAATATTATGATTATAGTAAAGACAGTTTAAGTATAACAATAAGAGCACCTTGGGGAATACAATATGTAAAATATAACTTAGATGGAACAATGGCTTCTTATAGTAGTCCTATTAACAACTTGAATGACACATACACCTATACAGAAGAAGGTAATATTCTTAAAATAGAAGGCAAAACAAATGAAGGGAATGACATCTATTATAATCTATTTAATTATACTAATTCTAGTGTAACAAGAACTGATTATACTTATAGTAAAGTATATAATAAATTCCTTATTACAAGTAGAGAAATTATTGAATATAATAAAGATTTCATTAAATCAACTATACAATCCTATAACATAGACACTGACAAATGGGAGAATGATCAAAGTTATAGTGTTTCCAAATTAGATGCTTATGGAAGAGTGATTGAAGGAGGCTGGTATGATGAGAAAGGAGAATATCATATAGATGTACAATATTCATATACCAATAATGGATATATAGAATATAGCAAATCTAATGGTCATAACTATGCTATTCGTGAATTTACTTTTAATAATCAAGATGATTTAATTAAAGAAGTATGGTATAACTGGAATGAAGATGGACGCAAAGACTTAGTTTCAATTACAGAATACACATATACTTATCCTAATCCAACATCTAATGAAAACATAAAACAACAAAACTATAAAGTATATTCTACAGAAAATGGATTGGTAATAGAGAATAATATAAGAGACAGCAACATAAAGGCTTCTATTTATGCAATAACAGGTCAACTATTAAGAACAATATCTATATCTGACAATAGAACAGAAATTCCATTAAGTTCAGGTATTTATATTGTAGTATTAGACAATCAATCTTATAAAGTTAAGGTTAAGTAAAGAGAGGAAATAAAAAACTGTGTTAGCAAAATTAATATTTTATTCTTTGCTGACACAGTTTAATTTACATCCTCAAACAGTTTTATTTACATCCTCACTGAAGCAATTTATTTAATAATATTACAAATCTAAATTCAAATAATACATAGCTTGTTTTGTCTGGAAACAATGCGTATAACTTTCACGAGAAAGTGGATTAGAACCAAAACGTTCTTTATCAAATCTAGGATTTTTTATAATAATAATTCCCTCCCAAATATCCTTTCTGTCAATGGCTTTTACCACATAAAAACATCTATTATCTAATACCTTTACTGAAATATCAATGCAATGTTTTTCACTAGAATCAAGATGAAAAACTGTAGCAATACTACTAAAAACTATATCTTCCATAACTATTTGATTTTAGATTATATTGCAAACATACAAAAAAAAGCCTAACAGGATCAACTGCTAGGCTTCTTTTTTAATACTTCCATACTTTACCATCATTTACTTTAGAGTAGTAAATATGGTTATATAGCGTAACTTTAATAGTATCAGTACATTCTACTGTATTTCCTTCTATATCCACTTTATACTTATGTTCTATGGTATATTCTGTAACATCTTCGCCATAGTGAGATTTTTTTAATATCTTATGTGATTGATATTCATAATTTTCGTGAACTACATCTAATTCACCAACTGTAGGAAGAACTGGGATTCTATCAGGTTCGTAATACTCAATTAATGCGCTTTTGATTCTACCATCTACAGAATTATCTACTTTGCAGCCAGTTAATACGGCTACCATTATTGCTATAATAAATAATAGTTTCTTCATTTTACTTGTTTATTTGTTTCCACTTATCACCATCTTTCTTAAATATCTGTGCATATCTGACTGGTATTTCATAAAACTTCTTCCATCTTTTACCTGTATCAATGGCAGTAGTACTATTAACGTATCTACTAGTAAGTTTACAGTTACTTGCATTAATATATTTGAGATCATACAAGTAAATTAGATCACTGCCAAATATATTTACATAGATTCCATTACTACAGGAATTATCTATTTTGGCTTTTGTCAGGTTCATATACTTATCTATCTGCATTAGATGGGATGGACAATCAGCATATCTTCTATCTCTGGTTTTAATTTCCACTACTATCTTTTTATCTTTCAACTCAAAGAATCCATCCACAAAATTATATCTATCATTAGTTGGATTCCAGTTTTTTGCAGTTCTTGACTGCTTTAATAGGCTTTCAAATATTCTTCTACCTTCATTTTCTGATTCTTGAAATTTATCCATTAAGCCAGTAATTATTTACCAGCCTGTTTATTACTGCAACGTGGGCAGTTAAAACCTTATACAGATAATAGCCATAGTTCTATATCTGCTTACATTATCATTCACATAGCCATTAACATTACAGGCTTCATTTATAACTTTGTATCTTTTAAATGATTCTTTAAAATACAGACCATCTAAAAGAGAATCTGCCAAATTATTCTGGCTTATTCTCTGTTTCTTCTTTAGATGGTTGATTTTGAATATCTACCTGAATTGTATTAATCAGGTTTACAACTTCATTGTAAGGCTGTGTAGCCAAATAATTTAGGATTTGCTGTAGTGTTTTGGTTGATAAGGTTATTGATTCCATATAATTAAAGTTTTAAGTTTAGTTTTGGTGAATCTAACTAGCATGCTGTATCTCAATTTTCTATAGTACAAAGATACTAAGTTGTTGGCAGCCATAAAAACAAATTATCAGAAATCTTGATATTTGTTACTATGCTTCATTTTTGTAAATATTCTTTGGTCTGAAACAAGTAAAAGAGAATAATAATTACTTAAATATGATTTTACTTCTTACAATTATATATCCAGCAACTTTTTTACCGTCTATCCTCTTACTGGCTGCATCAATTTCAAACCATTTATCCAAATCCGTAGCTTTAGCCGTTTCTTTCTTTCCAACTAATTCATAAGTCTTTTTAAGCAATTCCTTTGCCTTCTTTGCAGGAATAAATTCGCCAATATGAATATCTTCTTTGATTATCTTGAATATCTTATTATCTAAACTCTTATAGTCATTAGTAACCAGCAATTCATTTTTAATTGCCTTCTGCACATATTTCAGGCGTTTTACAGCCTCATCCCCTAACTTATGATATGCTGGTATCAATAAAGGAAACTGTTTCTCTAATTCTTCTAATTTTAGGTGAAACAACTAAACTCTCTTTTAATTGGCTGTACTCTTTATATGCTTCCTCAAATGTAAGTTTCATACCTTTCTTTCTTATTATTTCATTATCTACCAATTCCCAATTAACAGAAGTATGTAATATTCCATTAGAATCATATCCTTTTGCTATTTGTAACCCACTGGAATATATCACTTTATTTACTTGGTAGTTATATAACTCCAGTTTGGGAAGAATATCATTCACCTTATAAGCATCATTTTTCTTATCGTATGAAATATACATATCATTTACTTTGTCTTTTAATTTATCTCTTAAATGATCCTTTACTATATCTGGTGCAGTATTGAACATATTTGCTGTTTCTTTAGCTGCTTCCAATTCTTTTTCTGTCCTCTCTTTCATTTCTTCATAACTTAAACTAAGAGTATCCAGTTGAGTATTGAATATATGTACAATTAAGTTTCTAAAAGGATTTGTTTTTGTTCTGATCCTGCCTGCTATCTGTGGAATATCAGTATCTATAGCAGCTAAAGTATGTGGATTGGAAGTAGAACTGACAACAAATGACATTGCAGTATCACTAAAGTAATCCACACCTTCAAAACCTTTGCAAGTAATGAATGTGAACATCTTATTATCACTGATACTGTTACTTATTTCAAAACCTTCTAATTTACTTCTGTTTGATTCGGTATCAGCACATATAATTCTTACTTCATTATTTGTTAAATCACAATGATCTAAAATAGCCTTTATATCTGTTACTGAGTTAATAAAGAAAAATGCTTCATAGCTCTTTTTACCGTTTATCTCTATATATCCGTCTCTCTTATAAGCCTTGATATAATTTGAAGCCTTTTGATATGGATGATTGTTTTTTTCTAATGATACAATTAATGTATCTGTATAACTCCAATCTGCAACAATAACAGGCACACCATTTAAACAGGAAGGACTAAATTCAGCCTGTATAGGTGTTGCTGACATAAAGCAGAATGATTTATACTGTTTGAAGCTGTCTAATACTCCATCTATTGCAGTATCTCTATAACTATATGCTTTCAACAAGCAATGATATTCATCCACCAGTAACCTAAAATCAGCAGGATTCAGATATTCAGCCAATTTAGCCAGTTTATCATAAGTACAAATGATCTTCTTAACTCCATCTTTCTTTAAATACTTCTTTAGCTTACTTTTCAAAGTATTGTCAAAGCTACCAAATAAGCCGAATAGATTCTTATTATCTGATTCTCCAGCATCTGATTTACCAATCTTATTTACTATCAATTCTTTAGTAGGTACTGCTATAACATAGTTTTCACTGTTAGTAATGGCAATAGTAGTACCACCACAACCAGTAATAACTTTATTGAATATACAATTATGTGGAAGATCTTCTAAATGTAAATATCCATCTGTAGAATTAATTTTTAGTGTATTTGCTTGATTTTTCATTTTATGTATTGATTTTGACGTAAAAAAAAGTTCCATCTATCTAAGTGGGTAAAATCTAGTGTTTATAAGCATCTGGAATATTATTAGTGCCATTGGAATAAAATTTTGTATTCTATGTCTATAGAGAGAATCTGAAAAAAAAATTCCAATCAAAGTAAAATAAAACCAGATTCACATCTGGTCTTATTCTTATCAAATTCACTCACACAAACGTACTTTTATGGCTTAAAGTGTATTTCTAGTAGAAGTTATGACAATACTTCTTGGACTTATTTAATATACACAAAGATACTGCTTTTTTTCGTGACTGTCAAGTAAATTTCAAAGAATCTAAATATGTAACTATATGTATATCTGATGTTTATATTTTATATCTAAGGCTCGATTTGAGGTGTATTTTTAAGGTCAAACCATCTAAAAGAAGAATGATTTTATCACTCCAAATTAAATCGGCTGGAATAAGATAATTCTAGAAAAATAATCGAATTAAATCGGCATCTTCTTCTTTAAATGGTCTAACCCTAAAATCACATCTGAAATTACTTATTATGTATCTTCTGGTGACACTCTTTACAAAGTGACATTAAATTACTAGAATCAAACGCCAACCATTTTCTTTTAAGAGGATCATTTGTTGTCATAAAGCTAATAATGTGATGAACGTCAACAGCAGGAACTACTTTATCTTCTTTTAGACATAGTTCACATAACGGATGCTGCTGTAAATATGAAAGCCTTAATTTTCTCCATCTGGTAGAAGTATATACTTCATTACGTTCTTCACGCTTAATAGAGGTCTGCTTTATTCTCTCTGGCTTCTTTAGATAAGGCATTTGTTTGTATTCCTTTTAGTTGTTTATTATCCATCTGTAATTGATACCGTACCATTTTAAGACGGTATTCTATCTGCTTAACTACATTATCTTCTATTCCATCTGATATTACCTTTAGCAAGGTATTATGAAATATATCTTCATCTGTCTGACTTAACTGCAAGTTGGTTGTATTACCTATAAATTTGGATCTTAAACGGTTGTAATTATCTGAAATATCTTTGGCTATTAAAGGTTTGATCTCTGAAATCTGGTAATTGTATTTATGATGGCTATGTTCTCTTTTAGATGGTTCTAGGATAGAATTAAATTCTTCTTCTGTTATATGTAGTAATTTACAAGTATCTTTGATACCATAGTCATATAGATATTGCAGCAACACTTCTTTACTGGGCTTTAATTTCTTCATAGTATTTGTCTAACAGTTCTTCATTCTTAGCAAAGAAATCTCTTAGTATCATTCTTATTATCTGGGCTTTTGGAGTATTAGTAGCTTTATTCATAATATCTATGTTCAATGCGGTTTCACCATCTAGGCGAACTGTGATTCTTTCTGACATACTTTCCTTCATATAAACTGTGATTTTTTAATGTTAATGTATTGGTTTTTAATCATATACAAAGATACGGATATTTTACAGCAAGAACAAGTAAAATACTAATAATCAAATAATTGACTGCCAATAGACTGGTTAGTATTTGAAAGTTTGAAAGATAAATGAGCAGATACAGATACGAATGGATATGTACACTTAAAATAAGAATTTAATTATGATAGACTACAAAGCACCGTCTGACGTATGTAAAGAAGCAAAAGAATATATGAAAACCGTATTAGCCAGACTGGAAGAATCTGGAGTACTGGAAAATGTAGATGTAGCAGCGTTAGATATGTTGGCAAGAAATTACAGTATGTTTATTAATGCTTCCAAGCAAGTAGAAAGAGAGGGAGCAACAATTGAAAATAGACAGGGTAACATTGTAAAGCATCCTGCTGTAACTATTGCCAAAGATGCACAAGTACAGGCAGTAAAAATTATGCAGGAGTTTGGACTTACCGCCAAATCCAGAACCAAATTGCCTAAACTGGATAAAGAAAAAGAAGAAGATTCACCACTGGAGAAATTTGTAAAGACTGCAAAGGAAGTTAGATAATGAAACCTTATTACGAATATGTAGATAAGGTTTTAAATGGAAGTATTGTTGTTGGTGAGTATATAAAATTAGCTTGTGAAAGGTTCCAGAATGATTTACAAAGGGAAGATCTGGAGTTTAGAGAAGAAAAAGTAGATCTGGCTATCCAATTCATTTCTACTTTGACACATTACACAGGTAAGCATTCTGGAAAGCCTTTTATATTGGAAGGATGGCAGCAGTTCATAGTAGCCAACATAGTAGGCTGGTACTGGAAGGATTCAGGTACTAGACGATATACCAGCAGTTATATTGAAGTATCAAGAAAGCAGGGAAAAACGGCTTTAGCTGCTGCATTATGCTTGTATTATCTAATTGCTGATGGTGAAGATGGCGCAGAAGTATTATTGGCTGCAAACAGTAAGGAACAGGCTAAAATTGCATTCGATATGTGTAGCAAGTTCAGTAAAGGCTTAGATCCAAAAGGAAAGTATCTTACTGCTTACAGGGCTGATATTTTATTCTGTCTTACCAGTTCCAAATTGAAAGTATTGGCTGCTGATGATAGCAAACTGGATGGTTTTAACGCTAGCTTTGGTTTACTCGATGAATATCACGCAGCAGCCAACAGCAAGGTTAGAGATGTAATTAAATCCAGTATGGGGATACGCGAGAATCCACATCTTTGTACCATTACAACTGCTGGATTTGACAAGTCTTTACCCTGTTATCAACTAAGAACAGTAGCTATAGAAGTACTAAACCATCTAAAGGAAGATGACAGTATGTTTATAGCCATTTATTGTTTGGATGAAGGCGATAAATGGGACAGTGAAAAGAACTGGTGTAAATGCGCTCCAAACTTAGGAATCACTGTTACTAAGAAATATATCAGGGAGCAAGTTAAACAGGCAAAGAATAACCCTAGTGATGAAGTTGGAGTTAAAACAAAGACATTGAATATCTGGTGTGATTCTGCAACTGTATGGATTCCAGAGGACTATATAGTAAAGTGCAGTGATGTAGTGGATCTTTCTTCTTTAAATGGTCTGGACTGCTATATAGGTGTGGATTTGGGAGCAACAAGCGATTTAACGGCTGCATCCTTCTTAGTTGTTGATGGCGAAAAATATTACTTCAAAACACATTATTATTTGCCAGAAGCAGCTTTGGAAGAAAAGGCTGATAAAGAACTTTACAAGTTATGGAAGCGGTTGGGACTGCTTACAGTAACACCTGGAAACGTTACGGATTATGACTACATAACTACTGATATTCTGAAATACAGAGAAGTCGTTAATATAATATCTGTCAGCTACGATAAATTCAATGCTACACAATGGGCAATTAATGCAACTGAACAAGGTTTGCCCTTAGAAGAATATTCACAGACTTTAGGCAATTTCAACAGACCTACCAAAGAACTGGAAAGGCTTATATTGTCAGGAAAAGCAGTAATAGACAATAACGACATTACTAGAAATTGCTTTAGGAATGTAGTTCTGAAATCTGACTATTGTGGCAATGTAAAGCCGGTAAAATCACAGGATAAAAAGAAAATTGATGGTGTGATTGCTATGATACAGGCATTAGGCGGTTATCTGCTGACACCACATTATACCAATACGATATTTACAATATAAAACCTTAATTGATGGGATTTTTTGATTTATTTAAAAAGAAAGAGCCACAAGAAGAAAGAAGCTATACACCTTATGGACTTAATAGTCTGGTATATAATACAAATTCCAGCTACAGGACTGATAAATCTATGCTTCTTTCCACTGTCTACAGGTGTGTAGATGTAATTGGTGATTCAGTGGCACAATTACCATTAGAGCCATATAAGATTGACAAGGACGGATATAAAAGAAAGTATCTGGAACATCCCACTTACTACCTGCTGAATAAAGAGCCAAACAGCCAGATGAGCAGGTTTACTTTTATGAAAACATTGATTACCTCTGTCCTTTTAAATGGTAATGGTTACGCCTTAATTGAAAGAGATGCCAAAGGTGATGCAGTAAGTTTGAAGCTGATTCCTTCTGAATTGGTCACTATATCAAAAGTTGATCCTTTAAAGAACAAGATAATGTATAATGTTACTGGCATTAAACAACTGGTAGAACCTGTTAATATGATTCATATACTGAATTTCAGCTATGATGGCATTACAGGAATCAGTACATTACAACACGCCAGAAATACTTTGGGACTGGCTACAGACAGTGAAGCACACGCAGAGGGGTTCTTTAAAGGCGGTGCAAATCTGGCTGGAATTATCAAAGTACAATCCAGCTTAACGCCAAAACAGCAATTGGATATTAAGGAGAGTTGGCAAAGTACATTCAGCCCTATGACTGGTACGCCAAATGGTGTAGCCGTATTACAGGGAAATATGGACTTCCAACCAATTACAGTCAGCCCTAGTGATGCACAATTATTAGAAACCAGACAATTTAATGTAATTGACATTTGTAGGTTCTTTGGAGTATCACCAGTAAAGGCATTTGACCTTAGTAAATCCAGCTACAGTACGGTAGAAGCAACTCAATTAGCTTTCCTTACTGATACGTTATCACCTTTATTAGAGAAAATAGAACTGGAGTTTGAACGTAAACTATACAAACCTTCTGAAAAGAACAGCATAGATGTAAGATTCGATACGTCTGTATTACTTAGGGCAGATAAAGCCAGTTTAGCTACATATTACCAGACCTTGTTTAATATTGGTGTAGTCAGTCCTAATGAAATAAGAAAGCAATTGGATTTAGAACCTTTGGAAAATGGGGATAAGTCATTTGTACAAGTAAATGTAATGACTTTAGATAATGCACCTTCTAATAATGCTATAAAGAATGATACAGAAAATATATAAAGGCAGTGATATAATGGTTGCATTGTCATTGAAGGATGCAGAAGGTACACCCTATAGAATAAGTACTACTAATGAGTTTACTATAAGGTTCTTTACTACTGATCCTGATACATATATAGAAGGTAGTTATTCTGCTGGTAAATATACTGGAATCATAGCAGAAGAAGATACTGATTACATTGCTTTGAATGCTTTGGATTTAGAAAAGCTGGAAGATGGAGTACTAAGTTATGTGTACCATATCAGAGTTACCAATAGTAATTTTAAAGATGGCTTCTATGATGAAGTAATAAAAGGACAGACTAATTTATACTTAAAATCTAAATGCTTATGTATAAAGTAGAAATAACCAATAACAATAAATATGAATTGGAATTGGACAGGGCTAATGTAGTAGTTGGTTCTGGTGGGACTGTAGTACCTGTTTGGGGTACTATTATAGGTGATATTACCCAACAAAAGGATTTACAGGAGGAACTGACAGGTATTAAAGAATCAATTCCAGACCTTACACAAGTAAATGAAGATATAGCCAATTTGGAATCTGTTAAGGCTAATAAGTCTGAAATTCCTGATGTTACAGGTTTGGCTACTAAGGAAGATCTTAAAAGTAGGGTTACAATGAGTTATCTAGGTGCTAATTACTATAAGAAGGCAGAAATAGATAAAAAATTAGATGCCATTACTAGTGGTGAAGCCGATTTAAGTAATTATTATACCAAAGAAGAAACTTATAGCAGGAAAGAAATAGATGAAATGATGCCAACACAGGAATGGACAGATGTTTGAACTAAAATTGACTAAGCTATGAAAGAACAACGAAACTGTAACTATGAATTAAGATCTGAATCCAGAACGGTAGAAGGATATGCTTTGGTATTCGATAAAGAATCCAGAGATCTAGGTGGATTCATTGAAATAATAGATCCTTCTTCTTTAGATGGTGTGATTGAGAAATCAGATATATTATGCCTGTTAAATCATAATGAAGATAAAGGGGTATTAGCCAGAAGTAAATTTGGTGTTGGTTCTCTATCTTTACTTGTAGATGAAACAGGATTGAAGTACAGATTTGAAGCACCAGATACCGCACTGGGGAATGAATTGCTGGAAGGGCTTAAAAGAGGTGATATTACTACTTCTTCTTTTGCCTTTACCATTGATAGTGACAAATGGGAAAAGAGAGCAGACGGTAAATATCTAAGACGAATCACCAAATTCAAAGAATTATTTGATGTTTCCCCTGTGTACAAAGAAGCCTATCCAGATACCAGCGTAGCCTGTAGAAAGATGCAGGAACTGAACACAGAGGAATTAAAGGAATATTATCAAAACCTTAGAGAAGGACTATAATGGACACTTTGACTTTGATAGACCAAAAGGAACAATTAAGAAAGAAGGCAGAGGAATTGATTACCAATGCTGAAAAGGAAATTAGAAAGTTGAATGATGGAGAAGCTACAGAGTTAAACCATCTAAAGAAAGAGATTGCAAGTATTGACAGCCAGATAAAAGGTATAGAAGAAGAGAATAAAAGAAATTACAAACCACAAATCAATAAAAAGACTATGGAAAAATTTTCATTGCTTAAAGCTATCAATGATGTAGCTAATAACAGACAATTAGATGAAAGAGCCTTAGAAGTAGTAACAGCTGGTCAGAATGAAATGAGAAAGGCTGGACAATCTTATGCTGGACAAATTGTATTGCCTATCGAGGAAAGAGCAAATATTCAGGCTACTGTTGCAACTGCTGGACAGGAAAATGTTGCAGAGGATAAATTAGGAATCCTAGAACCTCTAAGAGCCAATTTAGTATTAGTACAGGCTGGTGCTTCTTATATGACTGGCTTAATTGGAAATGTATCTATTCCAGTTTATTCTGGATCTAATGTAGGTTGGGCTGGTGAAGTTGCTGCTGCTACTGATGGCGCAGGTAAATTCAGTGAAGTAAACTTAGAGCCTAAACGCCTTACTGCTTATATTGATGTTTCAAAACAGTTCCTTATTCAGGATTCCAACAGTGCAGAAGAAATGTTGAAAAGAGATATTGTTGCTGCTATTTCAAATAAACTGGAAGCTACTATTTTAGGTAATGCTGCTGGTTCTGCTACACAACCTGCTGGTTTGTTAAATGGTGTAACTGCTGACACTGCTGCTGTAACTTATGCCGACTTTGTAAATATGGAAGCTACATTAGGCGAAAAGAATGTAAGAGGTGATATTAAGTTTATCGTATCTCCATCTGCCAAGGCAGTATTAAAGTCTACAGCAAAGAATCAAAATTCTTTCATTATGGAAGGTAATGAGGTAAACGGTTATCCAGTCCTTTGTACATCTGCTGTAGCTGGAAAAGGTATTGTTTACGGTAACTTCAGTGATCTGGTTATTGGACAATGGGGAGGTATCGACTTGACTGTAGATCCATATACACAGGCAGCTAACGGTAAAGTAAGACTGGTTATCAATGCTTACTTTGATGCCAAACCCAGACGTGCTGATTCTTTCGTAAAGAAAGTGTTGAAAGCGTAACCTTAACTTATGAATAAGCTATGTATGTAACTTTATGTGAAGCAAAGAAACATCTGTTGGTTGATAATTCATTTAAAGATGATGATGAATACATACTAGCTTTAATAGATATAGCAGAAGATGCTGTTTCAATTAATATAAATATTCCATTGGACAGCATTACAGTAGGTGGTGAATTACCGCCTGCTGTAAAAGCTGCTATACTTTTATTAGTTGGTAACTTATACGCTAACAGAGAACCTGTAGCCTATACTGCTGTAAATAAAGTGCCTTACACTTTTGATTACCTAATTTCCTTATATAAAAACTATTCCACAAAGTAATGAGGGCAGGACTATTAACCGATCCTGTAACCTTTAGAAAGGCAACCATTACAAAGAACCAATACGGACAGGAAGAAACAGATTGGATTGATTGCATATCAACAAGGGCAAATGTAAGGTTCAATTCAGGTAACAGGGTTACAGAAAACAATGAAATCATTAATACCTATACAGTAACATTTACTGTAAGAAGGTATCATAACATAGATGAATTTATGAGGATTCTTTGGAAGGGCAAAACTTACAGAATCCTATCCATAGAGGATAATAACGAAGATAGGACAAAACAATCTATTACTATTATTGGAGAACTGATAAATGAATAATGTGGATGCAAGGCAAGTCCTACAGATGTTTGCTGTACTGGATAGCAAGAGACAGAAGAAAGCACATAGGACTGCACTTAGAAAAGCTACAGGCATATTGGTTAGAGAAACCAGAAAAAATTTCAGGAAGGTAGTAAAGAATCCCAATGCCAGAAACAGGTGGAACGGAAAAACCTTTTCTTCTGGAATCAAATCTAAGGTCAATAAGGAAGCCACAGAGGGTAAAGTACATATTATGGGAGACTTTAGATTAAAGTTCTTTGAAATGGGAACTAAGACACGTTACAAGAAACGGACTAAGGGCAGACCATCTACAGGTAGTATAAAAGCCTCTTATTTCTTTAAAAAAGCCAGAGAAGCCAAAGAATCAGAAATCAGTAATAGTATGAATGACATAATAACCAAATCTATACTAAGGGTAAATGGACAGTTTAAAGGTAGGTAAAGAAATCTATTCTCTTTTAAATGGTAATGATTCTCTTACTGGGGTAGTAGGCAGTAAGATCTACCCTATTATAGTAGAAAAGGAAACTACATATCCATTTATAGTATATAAGAGAAGTAATATTATTCCTAGCTATACTAAGGACTTCCATTTCAAGGATGAAGTAATAATTGACATTATATGTGTGTCTGATGATTATTCTGAATCCGTTGATATAGCCAGTATGGTAAGGGATATTCTGGAAGATAAAAGATTTGCTGATATAGAAAGCATCAAACTGGAATCTGCTGATGAAGATTTTATAGATGATGCTTACGTACAGACATTAAGTTTTAATTTAATAATAACAAAATAACTATGGGAAAGCCGATTAACGGTAGTGATTTGATGTTATTCATTGATTCTACTGGAGAAGGAACAGCATTTAAATCAATAGCATTTGCAACTAGTCACAGTTTATCAATTTCTGCTGAAACAGTTGAAACAAGTTCTAAAGATACTGGTGGAAAATGGGTGTCTAAAGCACCTAGAAAGCTAAGTTGGACTATGAGTACAGAAAATCTTTACTCTTTAGATGGTGAAGGTTCTACTTATGATGATCTTTTTACTGCTATGACAGAAAGAAAAGAATTAAGTGTAGTTTTCAGCTTAGAAAAAGAATATGCAGCAAAGAAAGATGAAGTTCCTGAAGGTGGATGGACACCTGTAACCACTGGACAATATAAAGGGAAAGTAGTAATTACCAGTCTGGAACTTAACGCACCGAATGGAGATAATGCAACATTTACAGCTTCTTTTGAAGGAGTTGGAGCACTGACTAAAACAGCATAATATAAAGCCTTTATATCTCTGTTATAGAGGTGTAAGGGCTTTTTTTATATCAACAGAATTATGGAAATAACAATTAAAGACAAGACATATAAAGTAAAGTACAGCATTAGGGCAATGTTCGTATTTGAAAAACTGACTGGCAAATTATTCAAACTGGAAAGCCTGATGGACTTTTATATATTCTACTATTCTATGATACTGGCAGGAAATCCAGAATGTACATTGCTGTTTGACGATTTTATAGATGAATGTGATTTGAATCCTGTTTTGGTGGCTGATATTCAGAATTACCTTAATGCGCAATTTCAAAAGCAAGGGCAACTGGAACCATCTAAAGAAGAAGATACTTCAAAAAAAAAGTAATATCCATTTCAGAACTGTATAGTATCATTGTGGTAGAGTGTGGAATCCAGCCAGATTACTTTTTGGATAAAATGCAGTGGTATGAAGTGGATTCCTGTTTAAATGGTCTGGAGGGTAAAAACAAGAACGGTTGGGAACAAACCAGATTCCTTAGTTATATCACGGCACAAGTAAACAGCAGCAAGAAGTTAAAGCCTACTGATATTCTTTCCTTTAAATGGGATAAGCCAGAGGATACAGGCACATCTATTACTAGTGAAGATATACAGAGGTTGAAAGATAAGGCAAGTAAAACCTTAAAACTATTATAATATGGCTGATTTGATTACTAGGTTGCTGCTTAACACACAGCAATTTGATAATAATTTAGGCAAGTCAACAAAACAAATACAGGGATTCCAGCAAAAGATACAAGGCTTTTCCAGTGGTGCTGTCAGTGCCTTTACAAAATTTGCGGGGGTACTGGGCGTAGCTTATGGAGCTACAGAACTGCTACAGAAAGGACTTAACAGCAATGCCACTTTACAGGATAAATATAATTCTTTGATGCAGGCTGGATCTACTGTAACAGACCAATTCTTTACAGCCATCTATTCAGGGGACTGGACTGTATTCAATGATGGTATAGAAAAAGCCATTAAGAATGCAAAAGAATATACAGATACCTATAGGAATGTACAAAGGATGCTGGAAACTACAAGCATCAAATTTGAACAAACGGATGCAAGGAAAACACAGTTGGAAGCCATTATAGAAGATGATACCAAACCACTGGAGGAACGGAAGAAGGCACAGCAGGAGTTAGACCGTATATTGCTAATGGGTGTGGCTGATATTAGGGAAGCATCCCAAATAACAGAAAGGGAACTAAATAATATGTTGGCTGATCTGATTGGAGAAGCTCAATATATCACGACAGAGAATGCACAAAAACTGATTTTGGATATAAGGAACAAGTATTCAGAACTTAGAAAAGAACTGGATGCCTACAGGGAGATCAGAGACACAAAGAATCAGGTACTAAACCCTAATGCCTTCAAATACAGCGGTGACGAGTGGTATAAGATTAATCAGGACGCCACTAAGAAATATTATCAGGAATATACCAAAGACCAAAGAGCGTACTACGATGAATTACTAAGGATGGCTGATAGAATGAATGATGAAACATTTAGTTCATTTCAAGGCTTGTTTGATAAACTGAATGATCTTAATGACAAGGCTGGTACTTGGGAAAAAGACAGGGCTGGTGCAAGGGATGAAATAGCT
>ERZ779697.434-NODE-434-length-21335-cov-113.874_pt1 | contig 21335 bp, 13 predicted proteins | sample MGYA00511881_ERZ779697 | MGnify/ENA primary metagenome ERZ779697 (study PRJEB29588, sample SAMEA2148105) | human gut metagenome | biome: human gut; feature: human-associated habitat; material: faeces | place: Denmark | collected 2008/2010 ... | reverse complement strand
CTTTTTTACGCCTAAACGGCTCAAAACAGAAACTTTTAAATCTTCTTCTTATAGCAGCGATGACGGCGATGCTGTTCGCTCTCCAGATACTGCCACTGGCTCTGAACACCGGTATTGGTCTCCATCTGCGGCATTGCCTCAGCCCATTAAAAACCATAACGGTGATACTGCTCTATCAGATCGGCAAAAATAAGCGCGTTGGCTCCCTTCTTGCGATATTCCGGAAGAACACCAATCAAGAGCAAATCTACCGTATCCGTCTTGTGCCACTTCAGAACCTTCAGCACCTTCAGCCAACCCGTAGGGAAAAGCTTGCCATCGCCTATCTCGCGCAGCGCATCGGTAAACGAAGGGAAGGAAACACCAAAGGCTACCAACTTGTTGCCAGCGTTGCCATCTACCACACCCGTTACCAGGTTCAAGTCAGCCTTCTTGATATAAGTATTTACATATTCATCTATCTGCTTCTCCGTAAGCTGCTGGAAATCATAGAGATTCTTGTAAGTCTCGTTCACGATTTCGAACACCTTCCTACCCATTCCTCCCGAGGTCAGTTCCCGGCGGGTAAACTTATGAACATGCAGATTATATCGGCTCTCTATCATCTGGGCAGTCTTGGCAAACTTAGCCGGCGTCACTTCCGGAATCCTGATGCGGTACTCCAGCCAGTCGTTATCCTTCTCATAGAGCGGAAAACTCTCCAGATGCGTCTTGTAATAAGGATAATTGTAATTGATATACATCGTAGACTTCCGGTCGAAGCCCTCAATGAGCAAGCCTTCACGGTCCATATCCGTAAATCCGAGCGGACCTACGCATTCGTTCATTCCCTTGCTCTTGCCCCAGCTTTCTACCGCGCGCAACAAGGCACAGGAAACCGCAACATTATCCACGAAATCGAACCAGCCGAAGCGAACCTGCTTCTTGTTCCACTCTTCGTTGGCACGATGGTTGATAATGCCAGCAATTCTACCTACGATACGAGCCTCGCTGTCAACCGCCAGGAAGTATTGAGCCTCGCAGAATTCGAAGGCAGGATTCTTCTTTGGGTCCAGCGTATTCATCTCGTCAAAACGCAAAAAAGGAATGGCAAACTTATGGCCTCTGTAGAGATCATAATGAAACTGAATGAAGGTTTTCAGCCCTTTTTTAGTCGTTATCGGTATGATTCTTATCTCATCATTCATTAGTATATTGTTTTATGTATATATATTCAATTGCGGTGCAAAAATACGATAATTTTATGAATTATGCAACTCTTTTCTTATAAATTTATAAAAGTTTGTTCATAATTGTCCAACTTTGTGGATATTTATGTACCTTTGCAGGTTGAAATGCCCCAAAGAGCATCATAAAGTTATGAAGAAAGAGAAAAGAGACAACTATACGTTCCTCACACATGCCCCTGTGCATCATGTGATTTTCACGATGGCCATACCAACGATTATCAGTATGCTGTCGACGAGTATGTACAATCTCGCCGACACCTATTTCGTGGGCAGCATCAACACGCAGAGTGTGGCAGCGGTAGGCGTTTCCTTTGCAGCAATGGCTGTGATTCAGGCGATAGGTTTCTTCTTCGGTCACGGAGCAGGCAATTATGTTTCGCGACAGTTGGGCGCCAAGCATACGGAAGAGGCACAGAAGATGGCAACAACGGGCTTTGTGCTGAGTTTTCTTACCGGTCTCCTCATCGCCATTCTGGGTCATCTTTTCCTCACACCGCTCTGTCTTCTGATGGGTTCTACGCCCACCATTCTTCCTTATACAGAGCGCTATCTGGGCATTATCCTGCTGGGTGCTCCCTTTATGACCACCTCGCTTACGCTGAATAATCTGATGCGATTTCAGGGCAATACGATGTATGCGATGAAGGGCATCATGTCGGGTGTGCTGCTCAATCTGATTCTGGCTCCTCTGCTCATCCTCTACTTCCAGCTGGGCATTACCGGAGCCGCCGTAGCCACCCTCATCAGCCAGTGTTTCGGCTGCGCCATGCTCTTCTGGATGACGCATAAAGGCGAGAACATCCGCATCCGTCTCTGCAATTTCACCCCTACCCGCGCCTTTGCCAAGGAGATTATCTTCGGCGGAACCCCTTCGCTGTCAAGACAGGGACTGGGAAGTATCGCTACGCTGATGCTCAATGTGGCAGCAGGTGCGTTTGGCGATGCAGCCATTGCGGGCATGAGCATCGTTACCCGCATCTCCTTCTTTACCTATGCGATGGTCATCGGTCTGGGGCAGGGATTCCAGCCGCTCTGCGGATTCTGCTACGGCGCCAAACTCTATGGGCGTGTAAAGGAAGCCTTCTTTTTCTGCATTAAATGCGGCACGGTTTTCCTCAGCGTCTGTGCCCTTCTCGGCTTCATCTTCTCAACTTCCATCATCAGCATCTTCCGCGATGATGCAGCGGTTGTAGCCGTAGGTTCGGTGGCTTTGCGATGGCAGGTGCTCAGTTTTCCGCTCGTAGCCAGCATCGTGCTCACCAACATGCTGATGCAGACCATCCGTAAACCGGTGAGAGCCAACATCGTAGCGGCAGCACGAAGCGGACTTTTCTTCATTCCGCTCATCTTCATCCTCCCCTATTTCTTCGGACTGCTGGGCGTGGAGATGTGTCAGATGTGGGCAGATTGCTGTTCGTTTGCCGTTGCGGTTCCGATAGCCTGGAGCGCTTTCAGGGATATGAGAAGAGAGAAGATGGAACTTGGGAAAAACCACTAGAAGATAAGAAGATACTAGAAGATAAGAGAAAATACTTGAGATAAGAGAAATGGAGAAGACATATTACATAGGATTGGACGTTGGCTCTACGACAGCCAAAATAGCCGTTATCGACAGCGATAACCGGGTAATTTACTCAAAATACGAACGCCACAACGCTCGTGTCAACGAACTTGTGTCACAATATTTCGATGAAATTTTAGCCCTCACGGGCGATGCAGAGGCAAGAATCTGCGTAACGGGAAGCGTAGGAATGGCTACTGCCGAACAGCTCCAGGCGGAGTTTGTACAGGAGGTGGTGGCTGCATCGGTCTATGCCCGTACTGCCCATCCTGAGGCGAAGGCGCTCATCGATATCGGTGGCGAGGACGCGAAGGTTATCTTCTTCAAGGAAAACGGAAATATGGAACTGCGCATGAACGGCAACTGTGCCGGCGGAACGGGCGCTTTCATCGACCAGATGAGTGTGCTGATGGGCGTAGAGAACCAGAAGATGAGCGAGTTGGCAATGAAGGCAGAGCACGTTTATCCGATGGCTGCCCGCTGCGGCGTATTCGCCAAGACCGACATCCAGAACCTGATGGCGCGCAATCTGCCCGAAGCAGATATCGCAGCCAGCATCTTCCATTCCATCGCCGTACAGACGGTGGTAACGCTTTCTCACGGCATCAGTTTCGAGGCTCCTATCCTGCTCTGCGGCGGTCCGCTGACCTTTCTTCCGGCTCTCCGCAAGGCTTTCTGCGATTATCTCCATCTCTCTCCAAACGATTTCATCGTATCCGGAAACAGCAATCTCATTCCGGCTCTGGGCTGTGCTTACCGGGCTAAATCGGCCGATTCTGCAGCCTCAGTATCTGTTCTCAGAAGCCGGATGAAAAAAGAAATACAAACGGAATGGACCAGCAGTCTGCTGCCTCTGTTCAAGAACGAGAAAGAGCACCAGGAATGGCTCAAATCAAAGGCGAAATTCGCTACCGAAACCCAACCGCTGAACAAAGGAAAACAGCAGGTTGTGATTGGTATTGACTCGGGCTCTACTACGACGAAGATTGTTGCGGTAAGGGTGAATGCGGAGACGCCTACGGGAGATATTGTCTTTACCAATTACCGCCTGAATCTGGGAAATCCGATCAAGGCAGTAGCGGATGGACTGAACACCCTGAAGCAGGAAGCAGCATTGCGAGGCGCTGAACTGGAAATCGTAGGTTCCTGCTCTACAGGTTACGGCGAAGAACTTATCAAGGCGGCTTTCGGACTCGACAGCGGCATTATCGAAACAATGGCGCACGAAAGAGCAGCTGCCTCACTCATGCCCGACGTGAGTTTTATCCTGGACATCGGCGGACAGGACATGAAGGCTATCTTCGTGGAGAAAGGGGCTGTGGTGCGCATGGAACTGAACGAGGCGTGCAGTTCGGGCTGCGGAACATTCATCCAGACCTTTGCCAACAACATGGGTTATTCTGTAGGCGATTTTGCCCAACTCGCCTGCCAGTCGAAGGCTCCCTGCGACCTGGGAACCCGCTGCACCGTCTTCATGAACTCGAAGGTGAAGCAGGTGCTCAGAGAGGGCGCATCTGTTGCTGATATTTCTGCCGGAATCTCTTATTCGGTCATCAAGAACTGTCTTTATAAGGTATTGAAACTCCATGGTAATGAGAACCTTGGAGGCAAAATCGTTGTGCAGGGTGGTACGATGAGAAACGATGCGGTGGTAAGAGCATTTGAGTTGCTCACCCATACCGAAGTGGCACGAAGCAACATGCCTGAACTGATGGGCGCCTACGGCTGTGCCCTTCATGCGGCGGCAGATTACAAGCATCGCATATCTGCAGAAGACGAGCACCCTGCCTCATCAAGATCCATCGATGATCTCCAGAATCTGGCTCATTATGAAACCAAACAGCTGCAATGCAAAGGCTGCGAAAACCATTGTTATGTTTCCCGCTACACCTTTGCCGGCGGCAACCGATTCTACTCCGGAAACAAGTGTGAGCGTGTGTTCAACAACAAGGGAGAAAACGGGGGTAAAGGCAAAAATATCTACGAATTCAAATATAGTTTACTCTTTGATAGAGAGACAGTTAACCAACCTGCTACCGCGTTTCACGGTAGATGGGTAGGCATTCCTCGCATCCTCAACATGTACGAGGAATATCCGTTCTGGAATGCGCTGCTCCGGGCAGCCGGATTGGGCGTGATTCTCTCTTCCGATTCCACTTTCAGCCAGTATGAAGGAGCCTTGAATACGGTGATGAGCGACAATATCTGCTTCCCGGCTAAACTGGCTCACAGTCATCTGAAGGAACTCAACGAGAACCCGAAGGTTGACCGCATCCTCATGCCATACGTAGTTTATGAACATAATGACGACCCGAAGAATACGCTGAACAGCTTCAACTGTCCGGTCGTTTCGGGCTACAGCGATGTCATCAAGTCGGTCATCAATCTGAAGAAACCGATCGATACGCCCGTCATCAACTTTGCCCAGCCTAAGGCGCTGGAAAAGCAGATTACCGATTACCTCAAGCAACTGGGAGTAAGCAAGAAGACTGCACATAAAGCGCTGAGAGAGGCCCTCTATGCTCAGGCAGTATATGCTGCTGAGATTAAGAAACAGGGCTGGGAGATTCTGAAAAATGAAGAAACAGAGGCTCAGAAAACGAACGAAGATCTGAAGCCAAAGAAGGGACTTACGATTCTGCTGGCTGGCCGTCCTTATCATACTGACCCGCTGATTCAGCACAAGCTGAGCGAGATGATTGCCAATCTGGGAGTCAACGTCATCAGCGAAGACATCGCCCGGGGTAATCTCTTTGCAGATTTCAAAGAATTCAATCTGGAGGACCTGGCGGCAGAAAGAAATGAGGCAGCATTAGCCAGCCAAGACAACAACGAAGCATACAACTGTCAGCCAGAGACTTATCTCGTGAAGCAATGGGCGTATATGAACCGCATTCTGAAGGCAGCACAATGGGCAGCCGAACAGGGCGATGAGGTTCATTTCGTCCAGATGACCAGCTTCGGCTGCGGTCCTGACAGTTTTATCCAGGACGAGATTCGCGACATCATGAAGCGCCACAACAAGCCGTTCACGCTGTTGAAGATAGATGATGTGAGCAATATAGGTTCCCTGAAACTCCGTGTCCGCTCGCTCATAGAAAGCCTGAAGGGAGTAAAGGAAGTGAAGAGTGAAGAACGAAGAGTGAAAAATTCAACAGCAGAAGAAATTCAACATTCAACACTCAACATTCAACATTTACAACAGACCAAGGTATTCACCAAGCAGGATATTCATCGCAAGATTCTCGCTCCTTTCATGACCGAATACCTCACCCCTATCATTCCGCCTATTCTGAAACTGATAGGCTATGATGTAGAGGTACTTCCGATGAGCAATGAGGTAAGCGCCGAACTCGGCTTGAAGTTTGCCAACAACGAAGTCTGCTATCCGGCAACACTCATCGTCGGCGACATCATCAAAGCCTTAAAATCAGGCAGATACGACCTGAATAATACGGCAGTAGTGATGAGTCAGACGGGCGGTCAGTGTCGCGCAACCAACTACGCCGGTCTCATCAAGCGTGCGATGATTTCCAATGGATTTCAGGACATTCCGCTGCTCACGCTCGGTGTAACAGCCTCAACAGGCGAAGCATCAGGCTCAACAGACGACAAGCAAGACTACAACGAGCAGGACGGCTTCAATGTGCCTTGGCTGAAATACAGTCAGATTATCGTTACCGCCATTTTCTATGGCGATGCAATCAACGAGATGTACAACGCTTGCATCGTAAGAGAGCGTAAACCGGGCATTGCCAGAGAGTTGCGCGATAAATACATGCAGCTGATAGACGGACCTATCGCCCAGAATTCAGCCAAAGGACTCATCCGACTCCTGGAACAGGCAGCCGAAGAATTCAACCAGATGACCCTCGACAGAGAACTGCCGAAGGTAGGAATCGTAGGCGAAATCTTCCTGAAGTTCAATCCTTTCGCCCACCAGTTCCTGGAGCAGAACATCATTTCGCGCGGCATTGAGGTGGTTCCGCCTCTGCTTGCCCCTTTCTTCCTGCAGGAATTTGTGAACGTGGAGATACAGAAACACATGCGGCTGAGTTGCACCAAAGTGCCCGATTTCATCATCAAGGGCGCTTATCAGGCGCTGATAGGCAGAAGATTGCGCCAGGTAAACAAGGCAGCCGGCAAGTTCCGCTACTTCCGTCCGTTCACCAATATCTATGATGATGCGAAGGACGTACAGGGACTGGTTTCGCTCGCAGCCCAGTTTGGCGAAGGCTGGCTTCTGCCTGCCGACATCGTAGGTTACATCCGTGATGGCGTGAACAACATCATCTCGCTCCAGCCTTTCGGCTGCATCGCTAACCACGTGATTTCCAAGGGCATCGAGAAACGTCTCCACGACCGTTTCCCTTCACTCAACCTCGTATCGCTCGACTTCGATTCCGGTGTTTCAGAGGTAAACGTTACCAACCGACTGCTCCTCTTCCTGGACAGCATCGCAAAATAAGACAAGCCAGACCCATGTACGGTAAAACACCGTACATGGGTCTTTCCGTCTTTCATCCCTCAAAAAATCACTCTAAAAAATACAAAAAACCGTAGCTATTTCTTTGTCATTCAAGAAAATAATCGTATCTTTGCACTCAAATTTTATTGAGACATTAAGAAAATGAGTAAAGATACATTAACTCATCAGCTGACAGAGACCATCGAGGAGCTTTCGAGCGCCGAATCTTTGAAGGGGCTCTTCCATCAGCATCGAGACGGGAATCCACTTCCTTCGGGCAAGGCGCTCGAAGAAATCATCAGTTTGTCCCGTTCTATCCTCTTTCCGGGATATTTCGGCAATTCTTCGGTAAATATCTCAACCATCAAATATCATATTGGAGTAAGAGTAGAGAAACTCTATGAGATGCTGTCGGAGCAGATTCTCGCCGGTCTCTGCTTCGCCAACGACTGCGAAACGGAAACCCAGGCTGAACTGCAGCACCAGCGTGCCAAGGCAGGCGTGATTGCAGCCAAGGTAATCATGGAATTTCCGAGACTGCGCAAGATTCTGGCAACCGATGTAGAGGCTGCCTACGAGGGCGACCCGGCTGCCATGAGCCACGGAGAAATCATCTCCTGCTACCCGGTCATCAAGGCGATTACCAACTACCGCATCGCTCACGTGCTGCACGAACTGGGAGTGCCGCTCATTCCGAGAATGATGACTGAGTTGGCTCATTCGGAAACCGGTATTGATATTAACCCGGAGGCTACCATCGGCAAGCACTTCACCATCGACCACGGTACGGGTGTGGTAATTGGAGCTACCTGCATCATCGGTGACAATGTGAAACTCTACCAGGGTGTAACCCTCGGAGCCAAGAGTTTCCCACTCGATAAGGACGGCAACCCTATCAAGGGAATCCCTCGCCACCCTATCCTCGAAAATGATGTCATCGTCTACGCCAATGCCACCATCCTCGGTCGCATCACCATCGGAGAAGGCTGCGTAGTGGGAGCCAACGTATGGGTTACCAAGGATATGAAACCGAAAACAAAGAAATATAAAAAAGAAAAACAAAGTTTATTAGATATAGAATTCAATAATGGAACAGGAATTTGAACTCATTGCCAAGACCTTCATGGGCCTCGAGCCTGTCTTGGCTGAAGAGCTCACCCAGTTGGGTGCCAATAATGTACAGATCGGTCGCCGCATGGTGTCTTTCACAGGCGACAAGGAAATGATGTATCGTGCTAACTTCCAGTTGCACACAGCCATCCGTATCTTAAAGCCTATCAAGCACTTCAAGGCTAGAAGCGCTGAAGAGGTGTATGATCAGATCCAGAAGATCAAGTGGGATGACATCTTAGACGTGAAGAAGACTTTCTCTGTTGACTCAGTAGTCTACTCAGAGGAGTTCCGCAACTCACGCTTCGTAACCTACAAGGTAAAGGATGCGATTGTTGACTGGTTCCGCGAGAAGCAGGGTACACGTCCAAATATCAGCGTATCTAACCCGGATATCCGCCTCAACATCCACATTGCAGAAGACAATGCCACCTTGAGTCTCGATTCGAGTGGTGAGAGTCTGCACCGCCGTGGCTACCGCCAGGAGCAGGTAGAGGCTCCTCTGAACGAGGTTCTCGCTGCAGGTATGATTCTGATGACCGGCTGGAAGGGCGAATGCGATTTCATCGACCCGATGTGTGGTTCAGGTACCATCGCCATCGAAGCTGCCCTCATCGCCCGCAACATCTCTCCAGGTGTATTCCGCAAGGAGTTTGCCTTCGAGAAGTGGAACGATTTCGACCAGGATCTCTTCGACATGATCTATAACGACGACTCTCAGGAGCGCGAGTTTGAGCACCATATCTATGGTTACGATGTTGACATGAAGGCGGTGAACACAGCTAATCTCAACGTTCGTGCTGCCGGACTGAGCAAGGATATCACCATCGCCCAGCAGGACTTCAAGGACTTCACCCAGCCAGCAGAGAAGAGCATCATCGTGATGAACCCTCCATACGGTGAGCGCATCTCTACCCCTAACCTCCTGAACACCTACAAGATGATAGGTGAGCGTTTCAAGAAGGCTTTTGCCGGCAACGAGGCTTGGGTATTGAGCTACCGCGAGGAGTGCTTCGAGCAGATTGGTCTGAAACCATCTATCAAGATTCCTGTATTCAACGGAAGCTTGGAGTGCGAATTCCGCAAGTATGTGATGTTCGACGGCAAGATGAAGGACTTCCGTTCTGAAGGCGGTATTGTGAAGACTGAGCGCGAGAAGAGCGAGATGGCTCAGAAGCACCGTTTCAAGAAGGAGCGTGAATTCAAGAAGCGTGTTAGCGAGGAGACTGAAAACGAGGAGGACGATATCCGTTCTTTCAAGTTCCATACTCACCGTCTGGAAGACTTCGAGAAGAAGCGTGCTGAGTTCCATAAGGGCGGCCGTTCACGTATCGGTGGCGGTCGACGCAACGATGACGATGATGACAAGCGTGGAAGCCGTAGCTTCAAGGGCGACCGCAAGGGTGGCCGTGACTTTGGTGGCAAGCGCGACTTCGGTGGCAAGCGCGACGGAAAGCGTTTCGAGAAAGGCGACAAGCGTGGTGGCTTCAAGGGCGACAAGCGTGGTGGCCGTGATTTCGGAGGCAAGCGCGGAGGCAAGAAGGACTTCAGCGTTGACTTCGACGACGAGGATTAAAGACATATCGACCCATACGTCGTGTTTCACGACGCATGGGTGTTAAACCCGATAAAGTAAAGTAAAGAATATAATGAATCTGAAGAATTCAATTTATAAATTATCTTTTGCTGCTATGATTATGATGGCTATGAATGCAACCGACTTACAGGCTCAGGGCGTGGTTCCTGCTCAAAAAGGCGAGAAAACCTTTACATTGGAAGACCTGAACTTCGGCGGCAACAACTATCGTAACATGGTGGCTAAGAACCGCTGGTGCACCTGGTGGGGCAATGAACTCGTTCGCCAGGATGTGGATGCCTGCTATCTCGTCAACAAGACGACAGGCAAGGAGACCAAGCTCTTCGGCATCAATGACATCAACCAGTGGATTGCTCCTACCAAGGACATCAAGGTAAGAGCCCTCTACAATGCTCTCTTCCCGTTTGCAGGCAAGAGCATCGTGATGGTAAGCAACGGCAGCAAGACTTATACCGTAGACTTCAAGAAGCATAAGCTGCTGAGCGAGATGGATTTTGCTGACGGCGAGAACCTCCTGGAGGCCAACGCCCAGCAGAACGCCTTCGCCTATCTGAAGGGCAGCAACCTCTATGTGCGTACCTTCGATGTAACCAGCAACGCCCTGACAAAAGAGAAGAAATCTCACGATTTCCAACTCTCAAAGGACGGAAGCCGCGAAATTGTTTATGGACAGAGTGTTCATCGCGATGAGTTCGGTATCAGCAAGGGAACCTTCTGGAGTCCGAACGGCGAACAGCTCGCCTTCTATCGCATGGACCAGAGTATGGTAACCGACTATCCGCAGGTCGACATCCCGGAAATCGGTTTCAATCATCCTGAAACACAGAGTTGCATTGCTACTCCTGCACCAGACAAGTATCCGATGACTGGCGAGACATCACACAAGGTAACCGTAGGCGTGTTCGACTGCATGACCGGCAAGACCGTCTATCTGAAGGCTGGCGATCCAACCGACCGCTACTTCACCAACATCGCATGGAGTCCGGACAGCAAGACAATCTATATGTTCGAACTGAACCGCGACCAGAACGACTGCCGCCTTACCGCCTACAATGCAGAAACCGGCGAGAAGACTGGCGAGCTCTATCGCGAGACCGATGAGAAATACGTGGAGCCTTGCCACCCTATCCAGTTCCTGCCTTGGGACAGCAACAGCTTTATCATGCAGAGCCGCAAGGATGGCTACAACCACCTCTATCTCTGCACCCTGGGCAAGCACGGAAGCCGCATGGCCAGCAATACAGAATCACTCGAAATCAAGCAGTTGACTTCCGGTAAATGGGAAGTGATGGAAGTACTCGGTTTCAACAGCAAGCGCAAGAGTATCATCATCGCATCCAACGAGAAATCGCCTATCCAGAGAAACATCTTTGCCGTAGATACAAAAACCGGCAAGCGTACGCTGGTAGATGATTGCGGCAAGGGATGGCACAACGCCACTTTGAGCGAGAACGGACAGTATGTCTTCGACAACTACTCTACTCCAACCGTGCCTCGCAAGATTGCCCTCGTGAATACCGAGAACGGCAAGCGCACCGCTTACTTCACTGCCGAGAACCCTTGGAAGGGCTACAATGTGCCTGAGTACAGCTGCGGTACCATCAAGGCTGCCGATGGCGAAACAGACCTCTACTGGAGAATGGTGAAACCGGTAAACTTCGATCCAAACAAGAAGTATCCTACCATTATATATGTATATGGTGGACCTCATGCCCACAACGTAGATGCCCGCTGGAACTACTCTAGCCGTGGTTGGGAAACCTACATGGCAGAAAAGGGCTATCTGCTCTTCATCCTCGACAACCGTGGAAGCGAGAACCGTGGCAAGGCTTTCGAGCAGGCTACTTTCCGCCAGCTCGGACAGATTGAGATGCAAGACCAGATGAAGGGTGTGGAATATCTGAAGACGCTTCCTTACGTAGATGCTGACAAGATTGGCGTTCACGGCTGGAGCTTCGGCGGATTCATGACCATCTCGCTGATGACCAACCACCCTGATGTGTTCAAGGTAGGCGTAGCAGGCGGTCCGGTAATCGACTGGCACTGGTACGAGGTGATGTATGGCGAACGCTATATGGACACCCCACAGACCAACCCAGAGGGTTACAGGAAGACCTCTCTGCTCTATCAGGCAAAGAACCTGAAGGGCAAGCTGCAGATTATCCAGGGCTTGAACGATGTGACCGTAGTGCCACAGCACTGCCTCACCTTCCTCAAGGCTTGCATCGCAGCAGGCACCCAGCCAGACTTCTTCGTCTATCCTGGCGAGCCTCACAACATGAGAGGTCATCAGAGCACTCATCTGCATGAGCGCATCAGCAATTATTTCTTCGATTATCTCAAGTAAATATCTAGGAGTAAACATCCCCCGAAAAAGGGGAGTTTACTTCTACATCAAATAACAAACAATAACTTACAGCAAATGAAAATTTTATTGTTAGGAGGCGGTGGCCGCGAGCACGCCTTAGCATGGAAAATCGCTCAGAGCGAGAAGTGTGAGAAACTCTTCATCGCTCCTGGTAATGCCGGTACACAGAATGTCGGCGAGAACGTAAATATCAAGGCAGACGACTTTGAGGCGCTCAAGAACTTCACAGTAGAAAATGGCGTTGATATGGTGGTAGTTGGTCCGGAAGACCCATTGGTAAAGGGTGTTTACGATGACTTCAAGAACGATCCTCGCACCCAGAACATCCCTGTCATCGGTCCATCAAAGGCTGGCGCCGTATTGGAAGGCAGCAAGGACTTCGCCAAGAAGTTCATGAAGCGCCACAACATCCCTACTGCCCAGTATGAGACTTTCGACGGCGAGCACGTAGAGGAAGGCTTGAAATTCCTGGAGACACTGAAGGCTCCTTACGTACTGAAAGCTGACGGTTTGTGCGCCGGTAAGGGCGTTCTCATCCTCCCTACCCTGGAAGAGGCTAAGAAAGAGTTCAAGGAGATGCTCGGCGGTATGTTCGGCAACGCTTCTGCACGCGTAGTCATCGAGGAATTCCTCAGCGGCATCGAGTGCTCTGTATTCGTATTGACCGACGGCAAGAACTACAAGATTCTGCCTGAGGCTAAGGATTACAAGCGCATCGGCGAGCACGATACCGGTCTGAACACCGGCGGTATGGGTAGTGTTACCCCTGTACCATTCGCTACCAAGGAGTGGATGCAGAAGGTAGATGAACGCATCATCCGTCCTACCGTAGAGGGACTTGCTGAGGAGAACATCGACTATAAGGGATTCATCTTCTTCGGTCTGATCAATGTTGAAGGCGAGCCTATGGTCATCGAGTACAACTGCCGTATGGGTGACCCTGAGACAGAGAGCGTGATGCTCCGCCTGAAGAGCGACATCGTGGATCTCTTCGAAGGTGTAGCAGCAGGCGATTTGGACAAGCGCAGCATCGAGTTTGATGAGCGTGCAGCAGTCTGCGTGATGCTCGTAAGCGGCGGTTATCCTGAGGCTTACAAGAAGGGTTATCCTATCCATGGCATCGACGATGTAGAAGGTTCGGTAGTATTCCACTCCGGTACAGCCATGAAGGATGGTCAGGTAGTAACCAACGGTGGTCGTGTCATCTGCGTAAGCAGCTACGGCAAGGACAAGGAAGAAGCCTTGAAGAAGAGCTTTGCCGAGGCACAGAAGATCCAGTTCACCGACAAGTACTTCCGTTCTGATATCGGACAGGACCTTTAGTTTTTTAATGTTGAATTAGATGTTAAGAAAGAAAACTTTTCAAAATAAAGTAGCGGCTAGCCGCTACTCTTTACCTATTACTGCAACCCTTGCCACGCTGGTTTGGGTTGCAGTAGGTTTATTGGTATCCAATATCTGGGTAGAATTTGCTTTTACAGCCATGTCTACCCTGCTGATGGTGGAACTGAACAACCGTAATGCCCTGATGCGTACCTACAGCCGAATGGTATCCTGCAGTTTTCTGGCATTAATGACGATGGCAGGACTCCCCCACCTCTCTTTAAAAAGCAGTATTGTGACGATGTGTTTCATCGCCTTTTATCTCATTATCTGGAATTGCTATCAGGATAAACGCTCTACAGGCTGGACTTTCTACGCCTTTGCCTGCATCGGTCTGGCATCGATGGTTTTCGTGCAGATAGGCTATTTCATGCCTATCCTATGGATCATGATGATGGTGTTTACCCTCTCGTTTAGCGTAAAGACATTCTTTGCATCCCTGGTAGGTCTCATCGTGCCCTATTGGTTTGCAGCCGGTTATTTCTTCTATACCGACAACATACAGGGGCTGGCTGACCACTTCTGCGAATTCATCAACTACAGCGAACTCTTTGATTATTCGCAGGTTACCGGCCATCAGGTTCTGAACCTGAGTTTCGTTACCCTGCTCACCATCATCGGTTCCATCCACTTCATACGCACCAGCTACGGCGATAAGATACGAACCCGCATGATCTACGAAACGTTTATCATGTTATCGGCTGCCTGCATCATCTTCATCGTCCTCCAGCCTCGACATATACAGGAACTGGGCGGCATCCTGATTGTGAATACAGCACCGCTTATCGCCCATTTCATCACATTCACCAGAGGTAAGTTTACCAACATCTCCTTCATCCTGCTGCTCATCATGCTGGTACTTATCATGGCTTACAACATACTCGTACCAGAGAGCATATTACTATGAGTTGGATAATAGATTTCTTGATGAGCTGGGGCTACTGGGGCATGCTGGTATCAGCCTTCCTTGCCGGCAGTTTCTTTCCCTTCAGCAGCGAGGTGGTGATGTCGGGCTTACAGGCTGCCGGACTGGAACCTATCCAGCTCGTACTGTATGGAAGCATCGGGAATGTGCTCGGTTCTATGTTCAACTATGGCGTAGGACGGATGGGCAAGCTGGAATGGATAGAGAAATATCTGCATGTAAAGAAAGAGAGTCTTGACAAGGCTCAGCATTTCATGGCCGACAGAGGAGCCTGGATGGGATTCTTCGCCTTCCTGCCCCTGTTGGGAAGTGCCATCACCATCGTTTTGGGACTGACGAGAGCCAACATCGTGATTTCTGTCATCAGCATCACCATCGGAAAGGTGTTGAGATATGTACTGCTGGTTTACGGACTCAGTTTCATCTTTTAAACAAGCTGCAAAGAAAACAAATAATTGATTCATATAGATTGACTGCTTATGAGAAAGTATTTATACCTTATTATATTATGTGTGGTTTTCGCGGGCTGTAAAGGCAGCCAGCAGAAAGGCAACACCGCAGAAAGTAACGGAAAGGAATCTGTCGCCAACAGCGATGGCAAACCTGCTGTTACCGTAACTATCCCTCCCTACAAGTTTTTCGTTGATAAGATTGCCGGAGATAAGGTGGATGTCAACGTGATGGTATCCAACGGCAACAATCCTGAAACTTACGAGCCTTATGCCCAGCAGATGATGGAACTCTCCAGGAGTGCCCTCTATCTGAAAGTGGGAAGCATCGGTTTCGAACAGACCTGGATGAAGAAGCTGCAGGACAACGCTCCTGACATGAAGGTGATAGATACCTCCACAGGCATCACGCCTGCCAAGACACCAGGCGGCAATACCGACCCGCATGTATGGATGAGTTGCAAAAACGCCCGCATCATCTCCAGCAACATCCTCAAGGCACTCTGCCAACTGGAACCGGAAAACAAGACTTTCTTCCAGAAAAACTATCAGCAGTTGCTCTGCAGCATCGACAGGCAGGACAGCATCATCAGAAAGAGTTTCAAGGATAATCCGGAGATGGGACGCAAGTTTGTGATCTATCACCCTATCCTCACCTACTTTGCCCGTGATTACCAGCTGGAGCAGCTTGCCATAGAGGAAGAAGGCAGGGAGCCGAGTGCCGCCCAGCTGAAGAGCCTCATCGAGAGAGCCAGAAAAGAAAAGATCAAGTTCTGCCTGATTCAAGCAGAATTTGCCAACCGCAACACCACAACCTTCATCAACGAGAGCCACACCAAGCCAATGGATATCAATCCATTGCAGGGCGACTGGAACTGGGCGATGCAGGAAGCGGCAGCAGCGGTACAAGGCAAGAAAATCGTTGTTGGAAAGTAAAAACTACAATAATATGACTCCAATCATAAAAATCGAGTATCTTTCTGCAGGCTATGAAGGCAAGGAGGTGCTCCACGATATCAACCTCACCGTCTACAAAGACGATTATCTTGGCATCATCGGTCCCAACGGTGGTGGCAAGACAACCCTCATGCGCCTTATTCTGGGACTGATGAAACCCACAGACGGCAGCATCCGCTTTTATAAAGACGGAGAGGAAGTAAGGGAAATCAGCATGGGATATCTGCCCCAATACAATCATCTCGACAAACAGTTTCCTATCTCCGTCTATGAAGTGGTACTCTCCGGCCTCAGCAAGACCAAGAGCCTCTTTTCCAGATACACCCAGGCACAGCACCAGCAGGTACTCGACTGTCTGGAACAGATGCAGCTCACGGAGTTGAAAGACCGCCATATCGCAGCCTTGAGCGGCGGACAACTGCAGCGAGTACTCCTCGCCCGCGCCATTGTTTCGAAACCCGATGTAGTGATACTGGATGAGCCCAACACCTACATCGACCGCCGTTTCCAGAAGCAGATGTACGAGATGCTGGAACAGATCAACCGGGAGTGCGCCATTATCATCGTAAGCCATGATGTAGCCGAAGTGCTCAATAACGTAAAGCACATCGCCTGCGTAAATCATCATCTCCACTACCACGATACGGCAGATATGCCGAGAGAGAAACTGGAAGAGCATTTCTTAAATGTATAGGCTTATTATATAATAATGCCTAAAAAACAGGTGCAAAAATCCATATTATCTCATCTTTTTATTATCTTTGCAATTGGAATGTGCCTTTTTGAAAGGCACAGAGAAAGCATTCAGAAACAGAGAAAGCATTCAGAAAGAAATATAATACATTAAAGTTTAAACAATAATGAAACAGTACAGATTAGTGGACAATATCTTCGGATGGGTCGCATTCATCATTGCGGCGTTCACTTATTGTTCCACAATTGAACCGACAGCCAGCTTCTGGGACTGTCCTGAGTTTATTACGACTGCTTACAAGCAGGAGATCGGTCACCCACCTGGGGCACCATTCTTCATGCTTTTAGGCAATTTCTTCACACATTTCGCCAGCGACACTACCCAGGTAGCCAAGATGGTAAATACGATGAGCGCCCTGCTGAGCGCCGTCTGTATCATGTTCCTCTTCTGGACCATCACCCACCTGGCTCGCCGACTCGTCATCAGCGACTGGAAAGAACTGACTACCAGCAAGCTGATTGCCATCGAGGCATCCGGTATGGTGGGCGCACTCATCTACACCTTCAGCGATACCTTCTGGTTCTCAGCTGTCGAGGGTGAGGTTTATGCGTTCTCTTCTGCCTTTACCGCTGTGGTATTCTGGCTCATCCTGAAGTGGGAAGACCATGCTGACGAGCCTCATAGCGATCGTTGGCTTGTGCTCATCGCCTATATGACCGGTTTGAGTATCGGTGTCCACCTGCTCAACCTGCTCTGTATCCCAGCCATCGTATTGGTTTATTACTACAAGAAGGTGCCACATGCCAACCTCAAGGGCTCGCTCCTGGCGCTGTTCCTTTCATTCCTCGTAGTGGTAGCCGTACTGTATGGTGTGGTTCCAGGTATCATCACCGTAGGCGGCTGGTTCGAACTGTTCTTTGTCAACACTCTCAGCTGTCCGTTCAATACCGGTGAAATCGTATACATCATCTGTCTCGTAGCCTCAGTTATCTGGGGTATCTACGAAACCTGCCATGCTTCTGAGAAGAACGAGAAGAAGCAGAATATCGCCTTCGTTCTCGGCTTCGGCATGCTCGGCATCCCATTCTACGGATATGGCTGGACTGCTGCCATTACCGGCATCATCGTGCTGGTTATTCTCTGGTTCGTACTCGGCTACAAGCGCAAGCAGGAGGTAGTAACAGGCGTTGACGAATCTACAGGCATCGCCAAGAAGAAGATGCAGCTCCTGCCGCTCATCTCAGCACGCGTCAAGAATACAGCCTTGCTCTGCATGCTGATGCTGATGATTGGTTATTCCAGCTACGCACTCATCGTAATCCGTTCTTCTGCCAACCCTCCTATGGACCAGAACTCTCCTGAGGACATCTTTACCCTGGGAAGTTATCTGAGCCGCGACCAGTATGGCGACCGCCCTCTGTTCTATGGCCAGGCTTATACATCACAGGTAGCCCTCGAAGTAGACGGCAACATGTGCAAGCCTGTCATGAAAGAAGGCGCACCGGTTTACCAGCGCAAGGAGAAAGCTTCGGCTGATGAGAAGGACTCTTACTTCGTAGTAAGTCACAAGAATAAGTATATCTATGCCCAGAACATGCTCTTCCCTCGTATGTACAGTTCGGATCATGCCCAGGCATACGAAGACTGGATGGGCGGTGTAGAAGGCACAGAGATTCCTTACGACCGCTGCGGAGAAAGTATCATGGTGAAAATGCCGTCACAGTTTGACAACATCCGCTTCTTCCTCTCTTACCAGTGCAACTTCATGTACTGGCGCTACTTCATGTGGAACTTTGCCGGCCGTCAGAACGACATCCAGGGCAATGGTGAGCCAGAGCACGGCAACTGGATTACCGGTTTCTCATTCATTGATGATTCACTCTATGGCGACCAGAGCAAATTGCCAGACGACCTGAAGGAGAACAAGGGACACAATGTATTCTACTGCATGCCGCTGATTCTCGGTCTCATCGGACTTTTCTGGCAGGCTTGGTATACCCGCAAGAAGAAGGTAATGAAGAACGGCAAGGAAGAGGAAGTGCTCCTCCCTATCGGAATCCAGCAGTTCTGGATTGTATTCTTCCTGTTCTTCATGACAGGTCTTGCCATCGTCATCTACTTGAATCAGACACCTATGCAGCCACGTGAGCGTGACTATGCTTACGCCGGTTCATTCTATGCATACGCTATCTGGTGCGGTCTCGGCGTACTCGCCATCATCGACACCCTGAAGCGCAAGATGAAGCTCAGCGGTACTGCTGTAACAGCCATCGTAGCAGTCATCACACTTCTCGTACCTATCCAGATGGCATCACAGACCTGGGATGATCACGACCGCTCAAACCGTTACACCTGCCGTGACTTCGGTCAGAACTACCTGATGTCACTCCAGGAGAAGGGCAACCCTATCATCTTTACCAATGGTGATAACGATACCTTCCCACTCTGGTACAACCAGGAGGTAGAAGGCGTTGGAACAGATGCCCGCGTATGTAACCTGAGCTACCTGCAGACCGACTGGTATATCGACCAGATGATGCGTCCTGCATACAACTCACCATCTGTGCCAATCACCTGGCCACGTCTCGACTTCTGTTCAGGTACCAACGAATATGTATCTGTTGAGCCTGAAGCAAAGAAGCAGATTCTCGACTTCTACAAGCAGGATCCGGAGAACGCCAAGAAGCAGTTTGGCGATGAGCCTTTCGAGCTGAAGAACATCCTGAAGAACTGGGTACGCAGCAAGAACCCTGACATGCACTTCATCCCTACAGATACCCTCTATGTCACCATCGACAAGGAGGCTGTAAAGAAGAGCGGCATGATGATGGCATCAGATTCTATTCCAGACAAGATGGTCATCTCGCTTGCCGGCAAGAGCGCACTCTACAAGGGCGACCTCATGATGCTTGAAATGCTGGCACAGTGCAACTGGACCCGTCCGCTCTACGTAGCACTCACCGTAGGCGAAGAGAACTATATGAACCTCGGCGACAACTTCGTACAGGAGGGACTTGTGAACCGTATCACTCCGTTCACCACCAACAAGCCAGGTGCCAAGAACTTTGATACAGAGAAGGCTTATCACAACATCATGACCCGATTCAAGTTCGGCAACCTGAAGCAGAAGGGACTCTACATCGACGAGACAACCATGCGCATGTGCTATACACACCGTCGCCTGCTCGCCCAGACAGCCCTCCAGCTCATCGCCGAAGGCAAGAAGCAGAAGGCTATCAACATCCTGAAGAAGGCTGATACCGAGATTCCTGCCTACAATGTTACGCTCGACTACATGAGCGGTGGCTTGGATATGGCTCGCGGCTGGCTGATGACCGGTCAGAAAGCCAAGGGCAAGGAATATATAGAAGCGGTATGGAAGAATGCTTCACAATACCTCAACTACTATCTCTCTCTGCCAAACGACCGTTTCCTCCAGGCAGAGCACGACTGCATCCGTCAGATCATGATCATGCAGAGCATCTGCGAGGCTGCCGGAATGGTGAGTCCACAGTTGGAGCAGAAGTATGAGAAGCAGCTCAACAACCTCTACCGTCTCTATCATGGCAGAGGTGGCAGAATGCCGGAAGGCAATCAGTAAAAAATAGAAAAAAGTTTGGTGTCGCGAAACACGACACCAAACTTTTCATTATTCATATAAACCTGTTTTATCCATGTTCATAGAGCAACCAGCCAAATGGCTCAGATGGTTATATCCAAAGGCCATCTGGAGAATGGACAAGAAAGACCATTCAGTCTATCTTACATTTGATGACGGTCCGATTCCAGAGTCAACTCCATTCATCTTAGAGACCCTGAGAAAGTACAATATCAAGGCTACTTTCTTTATGGTAGGCGAGAATGTATTGCGCCACCATGACCTCTACAATCAGATTGTGGCAGAGGGTCATCAGGTAGGCAACCATACATTCAATCATATCGGTGCCTTCAAGCACCGCGTCATCTCCTACGTGCTCAACACCAATAAGGCGAACGATATCATCCATGCCCATCTCTTCCGTCCACCTCACGGCTGGATGCGACCAAGTGAGTATTGGTGGCTGCACCGCACTTACAAAGTCATCATGTGGGATGTGGTGACGCGCGACTATTCCAAATGGATGACGGCAGAAGATGTGGTGAACAATGTGAAGCGATATGCCCGCAATGGCAGCATCATCACCTTCCACGACTCGCTGAAGAGCATTGAAAAGCTGAAGACAGCGCTCCCTCAGGCCATAGAATGGCTCATGGAACAGGGGTATGAATTTAAGACTTTTGAATAAGAAGCTGTTATTCCCAAACAGGAACAGCCCAATAAACACAGACAAGAAATGAGCAAAAGAATCAACAGTTATCAGGCAGTAGCTGCATTTGTAAGAGGTTTCTTCGAAGCTTACGCACGTGGCATCATCGATGCTACCATCGAAGGCAATGACTTCAGCAAGAAGAACGACCCGAAACAGATCAAGCAGATGATGCTGGAGCACTATGGCGAGGTAAACCAATACTTCTTCGACATCATGTTCTCTACCCTCGTACGCCTCAACTACAAGACTGCCGAGGAAGCCAACGAGCGCATGAAGAAGAACTT
>ERZ779697.433-NODE-433-length-21384-cov-1.90815_pt1 | contig 21384 bp, 19 predicted proteins | sample MGYA00511881_ERZ779697 | MGnify/ENA primary metagenome ERZ779697 (study PRJEB29588, sample SAMEA2148105) | human gut metagenome | biome: human gut; feature: human-associated habitat; material: faeces | place: Denmark | collected 2008/2010 ... | reverse complement strand
TCTAGAAGAATTCCGTCAGTCGAAAGATGCAGCGGGACGAAGACAGAGAGCTTCAGCGCGGGACTTCGAGTCTAGAAGAATTCCGTCAGTCGAAAGATGCAGCGGGACGAAGATAGAGTGCTTCAGCGCGGGACTTCGAGTCTATTATAAAAGGCAGTGCCAGCAGCGGGACGATGAAACCGATGTGGCGTTGCCTTTTTATGTGCAGACACAATAGATAAAATGTTACTTGACAACTTTTGCCTTTACTGAGAAAATTACTAGATAGTATATGGTTCACTGTATATACAGTGAACTATGTATATAAGAGTTTATGAAAAAGAGGACGTGTGCATGTATATGCACACATTTTTGAGTTAAAGGTATTTGGTTAGAGGTATTTATGTTAAGATTTATTTGGGTAATAGTTTCGTGCTTGTTTCTGATCATGTACTATGTGCCAAAGATGTCGTATTATGCTAGACACCCGGAAAAATATGGTGAAGATATATGTTATCAGATGGCACAGGTTATGTGCAATCATGTGAGACGTCGTGCTTTTATCAAGACGGTTGCCACGGGTATGGAGAACCTTCCTAAGGAGGGTGGATATATCATGTATGCCAATCATCAGGGTAAGTATGATGTACTGGGAGTTATAGTTTCCCATGACAAACCGATTACGTATGTCATGGATGCCAAGAGGTCGAAGCTGTTCATAGCAGATCAGCTTACGGATCTTGTGAAGGCACAGAGACTTGACAAGGAAGACATAAAGCAGCAGGTACAGGTTATAAACGATGTATCCACGGAGATCAAGGCGGGAAGGAGATATATTTTATTCCCGGAGGGAGGATACGATCACAGTCACAATGAGCTCAAGGAGTTCATGCCGGGAAGCTTCAAGATCGCCAAGAAGGCGAAGTGTCCTATCGTTCCGGTCGTGCTGTATGATTCCTTCAAGCCATTTGAGGGATGGTCACTGAGACGTGTGACGACACAGCTTGCATTTCTGGAGCCGATCCCATATGAGGTTATAGCGGATAAGACGACCACAGAGATCAGGGATATGGTCGTTGACAAGATCCAGAGGAAGCTTGATACGATGGAGACAATGAATTGTTGGTAACGATATATGGATAATTATTCTGAACGGGCAGGTCATGTTGATGATCTGCCCGTTCGGGGGTTACGGAAGCTTGGTGTTGACTATATCAAATCAGGTGAATACAATATAAAAGGGTATTTAACCACAAAAACAAGGATTGGGAAGTAGAGATATGGGACAGAGTAAAGAGAGAAACAGTAATGAAAAAAGCGGATTCCTCAAGAAGCTTATAATAGTTCTGGCAGTGGCAATCGTGGTAGTATTTGCGGTATTTTATGTGATCTATTACAGATTTTCATATCAGGCGGACAAGCTGGCAAAGGAGACCGCCCGCATATATGCATTTGGCGATGGCGGAGAGATGGCTGACATGATAGCCCCGGGATACGTGAAGAAGTTTGAGGATTCGTCAAAGGTTTTGTCGGTGAGTGACATACAGGACATATATATAAACAAGTTCAGAGCGTATACAGATGAGCAGGTTGGGGATATAGATACGATCGAGTGCAAGGTCACCGATATACAGGCGGTGAGCAATATAGAGGATGTGCAGCAGCAATTTGCGGACAACGGAGTTAAGGGCGTGTCCCAGTACAGAAGTGTGGAAGCCGACTGGATAGTGACAGGCAAGGATGGCGGCGAGGTCACGGTACACGTTCAGGAATGTATGTTGAAGTGCGACGATGGCTGGTATGTGGACTATGTCCGTATGCCGGATGAAATAGACAGCATGAGTACGCCGGTCGATTCCGGGGATGCTGACAGTGAGGAGACAACAGAGGCGGAGACCACTGAATAATATTGTGTGTATAAGATTGGAAGGGCATACAGTATACAAGAAAGAAGGCTGACAAAAAATGTATGATGTGAGATCCATGAAGGCAGAGGACTTCATAGATGATGGCGAGATCCGTGAGACGCTGGACTATGCGGATCAGAACAAGGACAATGTGGAGCTTATCGACAGTATCATAGAGAAGGCTAAGCTCAGGAAGGGGCTTACCCACAGGGAGGCATCCGTGCTTCTTGCGTGTGAGATGCCGGACAAGATAAATGAGATATATGATCTGGCGGAGCAGATCAAGAAGGACTTCTACGGCAACAGAATAGTTATGTTCGCGCCGCTGTATCTGTCCAACTACTGTGTAAATGGGTGTGTGTATTGTCCGTATCACATCAAGAACAAGCATATAGCCAGAAAGAAGCTCACCCAGGAAGAGGTGAGACGGGAGGTCATAGCACTGCAGGATATGGGTCACAAGAGACTGGCCATTGAGGCCGGTGAGGATCCTCAGATGAATCCTATCGAGTACATCCTGGAGTGTATAGACACGATATACAGCATCAAGCACAAGAACGGTGCAATAAGGCGTGTAAATGTAAATATAGCGGCGACCACAGTGGAGAACTACAGGAAGCTGCACGAGGCAGGAATTGGAACGTACATCCTCTTCCAGGAGACCTACGATAAGGAAGCGTATGAGAAGCTTCATCCATATGGACCGAAGCATGACTATGCATATCACACAGAGGCTATGGACCGTGCTATGGAAGGTGGTATAGACGATGTGGGTCTGGGAGTGCTCTTTGGTCTGGACAAGTATAGGTACGAATTTGCGGGGCTGCTGATGCATGCGGAGCACCTTGAGGCTGTTCATGGAGTTGGTCCGCACACCATCAGTGTGCCAAGAGTCAAGAAGGCTGACGACATAGATCCTGAGGCATTTGACAACGGAATAAGCGACGATGTATTCTGCAAGATCGCAGCATGTATCAGAATCGCCGTTCCTTATACAGGAATGATAATCTCCACAAGGGAGAATCCAACGGTCAGGGATGAGATCATAAGGCTTGGAGTGTCGCAGATAAGCGGTGGTTCAAAGACCAGTGTGGGTGGCTACTATGAGCCGGAGCCAGAGGATGAGAAGTCGGAGCAGTTCGATGTCAGCGACACGAGAACTCTGGATCAGGTTGTGAACTGGCTGATGACCAAGGGCTATATACCATCGTTCTGTACGGCATGTTACAGAGAGGGCAGAACCGGCGACAGGTTCATGAGCCTGTGCAAGAGCGGACAGATACAGAACTGCTGTCATCCGAACGCACTCATGACGCTGGAGGAATATCTGGTGGATTATGCTTCGCCGGAGACCGCGGAGATCGGCAGGAGACTCATACAGGATGAGCTGAAGAATATTCCGAATGAGAAAGTCAGACAGATAGTGGCCGAGAGACTTGACAGGATAAAGCACGGAGACAGAGATTTTAGATTCTAACACATTGTGGAGGAGCAAAATGAGTTTAAACGATACACCGTTGGCAAACAGAGTGCATATAGGTTTCTTTGGATGCAGGAACGCAGGCAAGTCCAGTCTGGTAAATGCAGTGACGGGGCAGAGCCTTGCTGTTGTGTCGGATGTGGCGGGAACCACCACGGATCCGGTGTACAAGTCCATGGAACTGCTTCCGCTTGGACCGGTGGTCATCATAGATACACCGGGAATAGACGATACCGGCGAGCTGGGTGAACTCAGGGTGTCGAAGACCAGACAGGTGCTTGCGAAGATAGATGTCGCTGTGCTGGTGGTTGATGGTTCGGTTGGCCTTTCGGCGGCGGACAGGGAGCTCACAGAGCTTTTCAAAGAGAAGAATATAAATTATATAATTGCGTACAATAAGAGTGATCTAGTTAAGGATGATATACAGGTTCAGAATTCAGCGGAGAATTCCATATGGGTCAGCGCAGAGCGCAGACAGGGAATAGAGGAGCTGAAGGAATTGATAGGAAAGCTCACGGTGACAGACACCATGACCAGGAGACTGGTCGGAGATCTGATACAGCCGGGTGATATGGTGGTGCTGGTCATACCGATAGATTCTGCAGCTCCGAAGGGCAGGCTGATACTTCCGCAGCAGCAGGTCATAAGGGATGTTCTTGAGACCGGAGCTACGGCTGTGGTGTGCAGGGACACGGAGCTTGAGGATACTCTGAGACGGCTGGAGGGGAATGTATCTCTGGTGGTCACTGACTCCCAGGCATTTGCAAAGGTTATGAAGATAGTGCCGGATGACATATATCTGACATCGTTCTCCATACTGATGGCAAGATTCAAGGGGCAGCTTGATGCGGCGGTAAATGGCGCATATGTCCTGGACAGGCTGAGGGATGAAGGCCAGCGTACAGATGCGGACAGCAGACCTCCAAGGATACTCATAGCTGAGGGCTGCACCCATCACAGACAGTGTGATGATATAGGAACTGTGAAGCTGCCGGGATGGATACGCAGATACACGGGACTTGAGCCTGAATTTACATTTGTCAGCGGAACGGAATTCCCAGAGGATCTGACAGGATATGATCTGGTGATACACTGCGGAGGCTGTATGCTGAATGAACGCGAGATGAAGAGTCGTCAGGGAAGGTCGGAGCAGCAGAGTATCCCGATGACGAATTATGGAACTGCTATAGCTCATATGAATGGGATTCTTGACAGGAGTCTGAGGATTTTTCAGACAAAGACGGACATATAAATATTTGGATGAAAGGTGATCGATATGGCAAAGACAGGTTTGGTACTTGAGGGCGGCGGCCAGAGAGGCATATATACCGCCGGAGTCCTGGATGTGTTCATGGACAATGATATAGAGGTCGACGGTGTCATAGGGGTGTCGGCGGGAGCCATACATGGACTCTCCTATGTGGCGAGACAGAGAGGGCGCAACATGCGTTACAATATGAAGTACAGGAACAACAAGCACTACATGAGCCTGTACTCCCTTTTAACTACAGGAGATATATGTGGTGAGCAGTTCTGCTACCACGATATCCCGGAGAAACTGGATCCACTTGACTACGATGCATTCCTTGCAAATCCTACGAAGCTCTATGTGGGATGTTCTAATCTGGATACAGGAGAGGCGGAGTATCTGGAGTGTACAGATATGAGAAAGCCTGAGGATGTGAATAAGGTGAGGGCTTCGGCATCCCTCCCACTGGTGTCCAATATTGTAGAGGTTGATGGAATGAAGCTGCTGGATGGAGGTGTATCCGACAGCATACCGATATTTGCATTCAGAAGGATGGGCTACAGGAGAAATATAGTAGTTCTGACAAGACCGGAGGGATACCGCAAGGGCCCGGACAAGATGCTCAGGCTGGAGGCTGGAAGGTACAGGGAGTACCCTGAGTTCGTTAAAAGATGTCACATGAGACACATGTATTACAACAAGACCCTGGACAAGCTGGAGGAGCTTGAAAAGGAGGGTGATACGTTGATAATCAGACCGAGTGAGACTATAGAGATATCAAGGCTTGAGAAGAAGCCGGAGATGATCGAGGCCATGTATGAGCTGGGTGTGTACGATGCAAAGGAGAAATTGCAGCAGGTTAAGAAATTCCTGCGTGAGAGTAAGGAAGAAAGCAGGGACTACACACATGGACAGGCGCAGCAACAGACGGTTACACAGCAGACCCGATAATGGAATATATGACAGATTGATACTTTCGGGAATGGACATTCCTGAGAGTGTGGATACACAGGAGAATCACAGCAAAATGGCTGAGACTCCTGTGCCTTCTCTCATACTGTCACTTTCGGTATCTACAATATTCACCATGCTGATTGCAACCTCCTACAATATTGTGGACACTTATTTTGTCTCAGATCTTGGAGAAAGCAGTGTGGCCGCAGTGGGGATCATGTTCTCTGTTATGGCATTGATACAGGCTGTGGGTTACACCTGGGGCATGGGAGCTGGAAGTGAGATAGCGAGACTTCTCGGTAAGCAGAAGAAACGCGAGGCAGAGCAGACGCTTGCCACGGCGCTGGCGGGAGGAATACTGTCGGGCGCGGTCATGGCGGTTATATTTGCCGTGTTCAGGGAGGATGTGGTAAGACTTCTGGGGGCCACGGACACAAGTCTTGCTCCTGCTGGGCAGTATGGAATATATATCATGCTCGCGGCTCCGGTCATGTGCGGTGCCTATGTTCTGAACAATGCCCTGCGGGCTGAGGGGCAGCCGTATCTTGCCCTGCTGGGTATTCTGGCAGGAGGACTGTCAAATGCGTTATTTGACTATATATTGGTGAGAGTGCTTGGACTTGGAATAGCCGGTGCAGGCATAGCGACCCTTGCCGGACAGGGGATAAGTCTTGCCATAATGTATATATGTGTCAGGTCAAGGTGCAGCGTGGTAAGGCTTCATGTGTCTGATGTGTGGAGCTTCAGATATGGGGTGCGTATAGTGAGAACAGGGCTGCCATCCTTCCTGAGACAGGGGCTCATGTGCCTTGCGGCGGTCATGATAAGCAGAAGCTGTAGGCAGTACGGAGATGGAGCCATGGCGGGCGTCACAGTTGCAAATAAGATATTTGCAGTCATATTTGCGGTGCTGGTGGGCTATGGGCAGGGATTTGCCCCGGTGTGCGGGTTTGCCTATGGTGCAGGACTTGAATCCAGAGTGAAAAGGTCGCTGAGATTTACCATGATAACTGCGGTGATATTCATGTGCGCTATGGGTGCTGCGACCTGGGTGTGGGTATCCGAGGTGGCCGGTGTATTCTTGCATGAAGGTGGCACTCAAGCTATGCAGCTTGCGGCGCTGTCTCTCCGGGCGCATGCCATATCCATGCCGTTTGCAGCTGTGTGTCTGGTGACCGGAATGTACTATCAGGCTCTTGGAGCATATGGAAAAGCCACCCTCATATCCGCCCTGCGGCAGGGAGTATGTTTTATACCATTGGTATTCATACTGCCGCGCATGTATGGCGTAGATGGAGTGGCTTTTGTCCAGGCCGCCGCCGATGTGCTGGCGGGGATTGTCTCGGCCTTTTATCTGCTATATACAAATGAAAAATAGTCCGTGTTTATCATCTCGTCCGATATATACAGCCGGTTTTCAACCTCCTCGATCATCTGATCCACGTATCCATCAGGGATCTGTGACTCAGGGACGAAGTAAGAGGTCTCCCCCGTGCTGGCATCGTACCTGACCTTGTCGGTCATAAAGCTTTGATCCGCGAAGATCACAAGCTCATCGGAATCGGACAAAATGTTGTGTCCTGCCAGGAGTCTTGAGTCAAAGTCGGCTCCGAGAAGGTTTAACACAGTTGGAAGTATGTCCACACTGGAGCAGAGCTTGTCGACAACTACTGGCTTCTCCATGGATGAGCTCCATATACCAAACTGGTTGTGGTGAAGCTCAAAGTCATCACTCTCTATGTCCTTGCCCGCAAGCTCGTTGTAGGTGCCGTCGCTGAGTCCGTAAGGATAGTGGTCAGGTGCCACGATGAACAGAGTGTTGTCCAGCTTGCCAGTCTCTTCCAGCTTATCCATCAGGAATTCCAGAGCCTTGTCAAGCTCCATCTGGGCTGCAACATAGGCTATGGCCTCATCTGAGTACCCTTTTCCGGAGAGGACATTCTCGGCTCCCTCCCTGTTAATCATACATATATACTGATTGTCGTAATTGTAAGGCAGATGGCCGGAGAAACTCATAAAATACATGTTAAATTTGTCATCCTGAATGAAATCCCCATACACAGCCTCCATACATTCGAGATCGGAATACATAACGTGGTCAGGAATATCCAATCCTGCGCCGATGGCCTTGAAGGTGGTGTAGCCCATATTCGGATGGGTTCTTGTTCTGTCGTAGTATGTGGCATCAAAGTCGTGGTAGCCGTAGCTCTTGTAGCCCTGTGCGTTCAGCATATTGCCGAGGGCGTATGGCTGGTAGGTGTCCGCGGATGCCTCAAAGCTCCATTTGGAGGATGCCGGATACTGGCTGAGGCAGTTGGTATATTCGCCGTCTATGGTGCTGTGATACCACAGTGGGTTGTAGAAGTTAGTAAATTCAAAGCCTTCGTGATAAATCTTGTACAGTGTCGGTGTGGCCTCCCTGGATATTCCATATGTACTGAGACTTTCAGCGGTGACAAATACCACATTGTACCCCTCGAACATGCCGGTGTATTCGTCCGTGTAAGTTGGCTGTACCCCCGAGAAATATGCCGTCAGGCTTTTAAGCTCCTCGTCATCTGTCTGATTGTACAGACTTTGGAAATCTATGCTTTCATCGACCTGTGGAACATATACAGGCTCGTCGGCCTGGGTTGATCCTGCCGCCTGATCTGAGCCGCCGGTCTGAGAAGCTGATGAAAAATCTGTCTCGTCCGCAGATGCGGCATTGATATCTGATGCGGCAGTCTGTGCATCTGACTGATTATCTCCAATATCTGCAAGCTCAAATGTCTTGCTCTGGCTGCTCTGAGTCACCATGGTCACACAGTCTCTTCCCGTGGTGACCATGACTCCAAGCTTGTTCATGGACAGTTCAAGTACATAGCGTCCGTGGAACAGCGCATATGGAGTGTAGGCCGCAGTCCCGTGCACTGCCAGAATACAGATGGCAAGTACCCATGCAGCTGCGGAGATACCCAGCTGCACCAGCACTGCCCTGAGCACACCAGGCTTCTGCCCGATGCGGCATCTGCCAAATGAAAACCAGAACCTGTTCATGATGATAAGACATATAAGTGGCAGCAGGAACAGCACTATGATATACCAGTTGGATCGCAATGCTGAAAAAAGCACAGTCCTGAAGTTCATAGCATCCTGGGCACCGCCGATGGACACCAGACTCAAAAATGTTCTGAATATCTTATAGTATACAAATTGTGCAATATAGTAGATCGTAAATATACTCCACAGCAGGTAGGCTATGGCTGCATTTGCATATCTGTGCCAGAAGGAGGTCAGTGCTGACAGGGTAAGTCCGCATGCCAGCGCAAATGTCAGGGGATGTAGTATGCTGCTGCCTGCAGATCCATAAATTGCAATGTGAAACAGGAGCTCCATATAAATAAAGGCCAGCGGAAAGAATATGGAACGCCACAGCAGACCACTGTGTCTGCTTTGAGTTGTATCTGTTTTCATCTGGCATCTCCTTATTCGTGTGCGAGTATGTCGTCAAGTGCGCCCCTCACTCCTATAGGATCTGTGACCAGAAGAGTGTGGAAACCAAGCTTTGCGGCGGCATCGAGATTCGCCTGCCTGTCATCAAGAAAAATGGATTCCTCAGGGACAAGGTTATATTTGTTGCAGAGATGCTCATAGATGGCGGCGTCTGGCTTGGTCACGTGGTATTCATAGGAGACCACTCTTCCGTCCGTGTAAGGCAGGAAGTGGAATCTAGGCGTGTGGAGTGCAAACAGTCTTCTTGGGTAGTTGGACAGGAGGTAGATGTTGTAACCTCTGGACTTGAGATCCTTGAGCCACATGTCGGCTCCCGGGAACATGTCCACCACTTCATCGAGATTGTTCATGAACAGGTCTATGTAGCTGCTGCATTCCGGGCTGAGTTCCTTGAAACGTTTGATGAGCTCTGGCTCAGGCATATCGTCCAGGTCAAAATGATTCCACATAGGGTGGTTTATCATGTTGTGATCAAGAGTATCTATCACGTCCGCTGGTATGCCAAGCTTCTCCATGGTGCTTTTCCAGTGGAAGTCTACGAGGACCATGCCAATATCAAAGATTATATTTTTCATATGTATATTCCTTTCGTGTCGTATGCTGCCGTATAAGTGCAGATTATGTCGTCACAGAAATTTTAACTCATAAAAGGACAAAAATATACTCAAATATTTGCGGAAATGCTGACAAATACCTAATATGCTTGTTTACAGTTTTCCGGTCACAGTGTTACAATGATTAAATCGGCAATGTAAGGGGAAATACAGTGTATGATATACGTATTTGTGGACTTTGAAATGAATATGATAGATTCAGAGTATAAGAAGGAAAAGAAAATATGTAAGAGCGAGATCATAGAGATCGGTGCAGTTAAACTGGATGAAGATTATAATGAGATAGATTCGTTTAAGAGTTATGTGAAGCCGGCATATGGAACCATGGCTTCGCGTATAATAAAGCTCACAGGAATAACAGATGATATGGTGGAGAATGCTCCTTCATATGCTTTTGCCATGGGGAGCTTTATAGAGTGGTGTGCTGATGCCGATGTGATATATGCATGGAGTGAGAATGACCTGAGACAGCTCCGCAAGGAGGCCAGGCTGAAGGAATACACGCACCCCGGGCTGGAAAGTATCATATCAAGGTGGAAGGATTTCCAGAAGGAATATGCCAAGCTCATAGGAACGTCAAGAAGGATATCACTGTCGGACGCTGTGTTTTATCTGGGAGAAAACTTTCAGGGGGCAGAGCATGATGCCCTGTGGGATGCCAGGAATACCGCTGAGGTGTTCAAGCTCTCAAAGGATGAGGAGAATTTTTTCAGGATCATGGCCCCGGTCATTGATGTGTACAAGCCCAAGAAGAATCTGACATATTCCCTGTCCGAGGCATTTGGAGATATACATCTGGGTGAATAGATATGTAATTGATGACTACATAGAATAATAATGTGGATTATTAGGAGGACTTCATGAACTGGAATAAGAGGGATACAGTGAGGACCGTGATTATATTGTGCGGTGTGGTGCTGTTTGCATATGTACTGTTTAATTTTGATAAGGTGTCCAGTATGTTCAGCTGGCTCATCAATATACTCATGCCATTTGTCATAGGATTTGCCATAGCATTTGTGGTGAATGTACCTATGAAGGGACTTGAAAAGGTATTGTTTAAGAATAAAGACAGCAGACTGTACAGGTTCAGGAGACCAGTGTGCCTCATACTGTCGTTCCTGTGCATAATAGCTGTTCTCACGTTTGCAATAACTATGATCATACCTGAGATGTCCAAGACTATAACTATGTTTGCAGAGAAGCTGCCATCGGCCATGGATGATATACAAAGGAAGGTGATCAAGCTGATGAAGGACCAGCCGGAGATAGTGGATAAGATAAAGAGTATCAATATTAATTGGGATGCACTTATATCAAATGTGGTTGGTATTGTGAAGAACGGCGGCAGCAGTGTATTGTCTTCCACGTTCTCCATTGCCAGCAGTGTGGTAGGCGCCGTGGTCGATGTTCTGGTGGGATTGTTCTTTGCGTGCTACATACTGGCTCAGAAGGAGACTCTGGAGAAGCAGGTAAAGGGTGTATTGTATGCGGTGTTCAGGGAAGAAAAGGCGGACCGATTCATTCAGACTTGTGTTCTTGCGGATAAGACCTTCTCCAAGTTCATCTCAGGTCAGTGCCTTGAGGCGTGCATACTTGGACTTATGTTTTTCATTACGATGACCATATTCCGTATTCCGTATGCGCTTACGGTCAGCATCATCATAGCAGTATTTGCACTGATCCCGGTTGTTGGAGCATTTGTCGGATGTTTTGCCGGAACGATTATGATCCTGGTAGAGGATCCGAAGCGTGCCATAGTGTTTCTGATCATATTTGTCGTGCTGCAGCAGATAGAGGGTAACTTCATATATCCTCATGTTGTTGGTGGTTCGGTGGGACTTCCATCTATATGGGTACTTGTGGCGGTCATGCTTGGAGGTGATATGTTGGGCATTCTGGGTATGCTCATATTTGTACCGCTTTTCTCCGTCCTGTATGCGATGTCTGAAGAATATGTGGTTAAGAGACTCAGAGACAAGGGCATATCGTGGAGGAAATATAATCTGGCATGCAACATCCCCGAGGGGCGATGGAATGGAAGGCTGGATGAGGAATGTGCGTCTGATGTCAGCAAGGTGGACGCCGGGCAGACCGGGACGAATGAGTCAAATGCACCGGGCAGTACAGCCGGAAGCGGCAATTCTGGGAAAAACAACACAAGCAGAAACAATACGGGAAGAAATAGCTCAGAAAGAAATAACATAGAAAGAAACAATACAGGCAGAAACAGTAACAGAAATAAAAACTACAAGAAGAGAAAGAAATAACGGCTCATATATGGCATCATCTGTGTGGTGATACATATAGCCGTTCAGAAAGAAGGATATACACATGTACAGAGACATAGCGAAATTGGTTTTATACAGAGATCTTGGAGAGGACAGCATACTTATGAAGCTGTCTGGAATATTTGAGGATTTTGATCTCAAGAGGTGTGAGAATGCGGAGCTGTGTGCCCGCATATACGATCAGATCAAGAGACTTCTGGATCTTGCTACCAGTTATGGATTCGATAAGAATCTGTGGCACAACTATCTGGCATTTATACTCATCACCAATGAAAACTCATTCAGTATAACCAGTGAGAAGGTGGGAGCAAATGACGGAACAGTTAATTATTTTGCAAAGAATGATTTCAGGATATTCAAGAAGCTGTTCGACTTTGATTTCTCAGAGATAGAGAGCGCACTTGGAATAGATTGTTTCTCAACTATCAACAATTACAAGTCTATTGGCAAGAAGGAGAGAATGTACAATAAGAATGTCAGCGAGAAGGTTCAGGCTGTCAGCAATGCGATAGAGGAGGCTGAGAACGAGGACCAGATATTTGACATAGTGACATCATTCTACAAGGCATATGGTGTTGGTATGTTCGGTCTCAACAAAGCGTTCAGGATCACCCGTGAGCATGGAGATCTGGAGTTTGTACCTATAAATAACACAGAGGATGTCATGCTGGATGATCTCATCGGATATGAGATCCAGAAGAAGAAGATCGTGGACAACACTGAGGCATTTGTGGAGGGCCGCAAGGCGAATAATGCACTTCTCTTTGGTGACAGTGGAACAGGAAAGTCAACCACGATCAAGGCGATCATCAACGAGTACTATGACAGAGGACTTCGTATGATAGAGATATACAAGCATCAGTTCCAGGATCTGTCGCAGGTCATATCGCTTATCAAGAACAGAAATTACAGATTTATCATATACATGGATGATCTTTCATTTGAGGAATTTGAGATAGAGTACAAGTACCTCAAGGCTGTCATCGAGGGTGGACTTGAGATCAGACCTGACAATGTGCTCATATATGCCACATCCAACCGCCGTCATCTCATCAAGGAGACATGGAACGACAGGAATGATATGGAGAATAACAATGGTATTCACAGAAGTGATACCATTCAGGAGAAGCTGTCACTGGTCAACAGATTCGGAGTCACGATCAGCTACAGCGCACCTTCACAGAAGGAATACTTTGAGATCGTCAAGGGACTTGCTGAGAAGGAGCACATCACCATGGACGAGAAGGAGCTCTGCGCAGAGGCAAACAAGTGGGAGCTTGCACATGGCGGCATAAGCGGACGTACTGCACAGCAGTTTATCAACTACCTTAAGGGGCAGGGATTGTAAAAATAATTGCTGTTGAACTACGGTTTATATTTTGTTATTATTAAGTTAATTTTGTAGAGCAAGATACTTTGATAAGGAGTGTGGAAAGATGATAGATCTTAGCAGCAAGAAAGGTAAGACACTGGTATCCAGAATAATTGTTGTGGTTCTGTGTATCGCAATGGTTGTTACACTTTTAGTTTCAGCATTCTAATAGGAAAACAGGTCGAATTGGAGAGTAGATATGAGAGGAAAGTTTGGAGAGCACCAGACGGTGCGATCGATACTTAAGAGTCTGCCACATACTGTCCACGACGATGTGACGAGAGCCGGAATAGGAGATGACTATGCCCGGCTCTTGTTGCGTGATGGGGGTAGCGGAGACACCGGCGCAGCTAAAAGCGTGAATGTTGCGGCTGGTGTGTGCTGTGACAGCGGGTATATGGGACTCAGACTTGATATAGCGAGACTTTATAACAGTATAAGGATTGGCGGATATATGCCATGGGCGGCAGTAGATACCATAGTTATGCCTGATGACGATGAACGACGCATGAAGAAACTGCTCAGAAAGCTTGCGGGCATATGTGTGGAATATAGAGTAGATATTATTACGGGGCATACCGAGGTGAATAATGCTGTATCTGAGCCGGTTATAAGTGTGACTATGATGGGAATATCTGTAGGTCAGGAACAGGCAGGATATGATGATTTAGACCTGTGTGGATCAAAACGACTGGCCGGTATGGACATTGTTATGTGTGGACAGACTGGTGTTGGTGGAACCCTGAAGATCTATTATGATAATCAGAAGGAACTTTTTGAGAGATATTCGGAGAGTTATCTGAGACCTGTGGAGCAGCTCGAGCAGCTTATACTGCTTGGCGGCCAGGTTGACATAGCATTAGATCATGGCTGTATATATTCACACGACATATCGAGGGGCGGCGTATTTGCAGCTCTCTGGGAGATGGGAGATGCGCTGAAGTGCGGGCTTGAGGTATGTCATGACAATATACCGATACTTCAGGAGACAATAGAGATATGTGAGCACACCGGGGATAATCCGTATATGATAGATGGTTGTGGTTCTGCACTCTTCGTAGTTCCGGATGGAAAATTGCTGGCTGATAAGCTCTATGAGGCAGGATATGAGGCTTCAGTCATAGGCCATCTTACGGAAAAAAGCGATAGGGTTGTAGTGCACGACGACGAGAGGAGATTCCTTACACCGCCAAGGTTTTTATAGGAGGAGTAGTATGCTAAATATAGTATTACATGAGCCGGAGATCCCGGCCAATACAGGCAACATAGGAAGAACATGTGTGGCAGCAGGCGCAAGACTGCATCTCATAGAGCCGCTGGGCTTCCAGATAAATGAGAAACAATTGAAGCGTGCCGGGCTTGATTACTGGGACAAGCTGGATGTGACAACGTATGTGAATTTCGAGGATTTCCTTGCAAAGAATCCCGGAGCAAAGATATACATGGCGACAACCAAAGCCAGGAAGAAATATACAGATGTGAAGTTTGAGGATGACGCATACATCATGTTCGGCAAGGAGAGCGCGGGTATACCTGAGGAGATCCTGGTTGATTATAAGGATACATCTATCAGGATTCCGATGTTCCCAGACATTCGTTCACTGAATTTGGGCAACTCTGTGGCAATAGTGCTGTATGAAGCACTCAGACAGAATGATTTCCCAGGTCTAGAGGAAGCAGGAAATCTACATCGCCTTAGTTGGGACATGTAGTGATAGAGGGGGAATATACATGGCGTATCCTACAAGTGGAAAAAAGATGCTGAATATATGCATTCTGGACATACTGAAGAAATATACGGACTGTGACCACACCATGGATCAGAAGGATATCATTGCGAAGCTCAAAGAGGATTATGATATAACTGTGGACAGAAAATCCGTAAAGGCAAATCTCAACTGTCTGGTGGATTATGGTTATGACATTGAGTATACCGAGACGGAGAGAGAGAAGAAGGACGGCACAAAGGAGACACTTACATCAAACTGGTATTATAATCACGAGTTTGACGATGCAGAGCTTCGAATGATGATAGACAGTATCCTGTTCTCCAAGACCATACCGGCTGGTCAGGCAAGCCAGCTCATAGACAAGATAGCAGGTCTGTCAAATATATATTTTACAAACAAGATGACGCATGTGAGCAGTCTTCCGGGTCTCGAGCACACCAGCAACAAGCAGACACTGTTCAACGTGGGAATGATAGATGATGCCATATCTGAGAAGAAGCAGATATCATTTGTGTACAATAATTATGGTGAGGATAAGAATCTTCATCCGAGGCGGGAGGAGCCGTACGTAGTCAATCCGTATCAGATGGTGGCGAATGACGGAAAGTATTACCTCATCTGCAATTACGACAAGTATGACAATCTGTCGAATTACAGAGTGGATAAGATGACACAGGTCCAGATAGTTGACAGGCCTGTGAAGAACCGCACAGAGGTAAAGGGAATGGAGCATGGACTCAACCTTCCAAAGCATATGGCTGAGCATATCTATATGTTTGCCGATGAGCCGGTGACCATAGTGATGCGTGTCAGAAAGGCTGCCATATCGGATGTGGTGGATTGGTTTGGAAGAAACTTTGATGTGGTCGATGAAAATATAGCCAGACAGTACGAAGGCTTCAGGGAGACTGAGGATGATGTAACTTACGTGCGGCTTGTGTGCAGCCGTCAGGCGATGGCGCACTGGGCGATGCAGTATGGAACCTCGGTGGAGGTCATTTATCCCACAGAGCTCAGAGCCCAGATCGGTGAGGCTGTAAAGGAAATGAATAACAAATATAATAATTAAAGAGATGGCTGTCAGTATAATTCAAAAAACTGGCAGCTTTTTTATAAAAAAATCGCTTTTACTGCAAGAAAACACAGATTTTGATCGGAATATATATTAGAAACACACGGGGAGGTGAATGATATAGTAACTAGGAACAATTATATATCGAAGCTGAAACGGCATAATGAGAAAGCTCTGGAGTTTGTGGTTCAGGAATATGGCGGGCAGGTGAAAGCCGCTGTGTACAAGAATCTTTCGGGCATGCCGGAGGAAATTGAAGAGTGCATGGACGATGTGTTTCTGGATGTATGGAACAATATAGACAGATTTGACGAGAGCAAAGGCTCGTTCAGAAGCTGGATAACGGCAATTGCAAGATTCAGATCCATAGATTATCTGAGAAGATACAGCAGAAGATGTTCGGAGGAAGACATAGCAGACTATGAGAGCAAGCTTGCAAATGACAACCTGCTGGAGATACTCGATGAGGAGATATCGGACAGCATGGAAAAGCTGCTGAGTGGTCTGTCGGATGAAGACAGGGACATCATTCTGAGGTACTACTGGGATGACCAGTGTGTAGATGAGATAGCGGAAGATTATGGGGTATCTTCATCATCTATCTACAGCAGAATGTCCAGAGCAAGAAGTCGATTGAAACAAGTGTAAAGGCGGTGAATGATCATGAAAAACGGAAAAGACAGAAATGTATATGATGTTATGAACGATGTAAATGTGGACATTGAGACCATGGATATGTCGGATGAAGAGAAGGATGCCTGTGTGAAGAGGCTCAGGCACAAGGTGAAGGCGAGGAAAACCGGAAGAAATCATGGATGGAAGACGGCGGCAGCGGCAGTGGCGGCTGTTCTGATCCTGTCGGGAGGCGGACTGACATATGCGGCAGAGAACGGCTCGCTGGCATGGTTTTTTGACAGTCTGAGCAGGGAGACAGGAAGTGTTATTCCATCAAAATATGTGGACGAGAGCTACATAAATAACGAGTATAAGGGCAGTGTAAAGGTGATAACCGAGTCCGATGCAAAAGTAAGCTTTGATCTGAAGAAGGTAGCAGTGGATGGCGATCAGGTCAACATTGCGATGGTGATCACATACGATGACTTTGACACAGAAAAATATGAGAGCTTTGATGCTCAGATGCAGATAATAGAAGGCGGTGCGAACATCGTCAGTGAATATGCTGGCAGCACGGCTCCTGGCGATGGAATCTCGCTCACGAACAAGCAGACAATGTCTGATATTGTATACAAGTTAAAAAAGAAAAATGCATACAAGGTGGGGGATGTCATCACCATGAGATGTAACAGCATTACCCTGTTCAACAAAAATAAATCAAGTGATGGCGCGGTCACCTATGTAGCAGACGAGGTGGATGGCCCTTGGACCTTACAGTTTAAGGTTCAGGATGATATGCAGGGACATAGTGTGGATGTATCCGGCATAGATGGCATTGAAAAATGTACAATAAATACAAAGGGCATAACCATTGACATTGCTGAAAATGCGGCGGTCGATGATGACTCGCTGGAGAATATAATACTTGAGATGACAGACAATAAAGAATTGAAAGATGTAGTATATGGAATCGGCAAGACCGGTGATGGCGACAGCATACAGAGAATGGAGTTGAACTTCACTAAGCCGATAGATGTTTCACAGGTGAAAAATGTGTGGATAGATGGTAGGAAATGTAAAGTGAAATAAATAGAGCCCGGGTATTACAACAGAGACATTCTCTGGGGTAATACCCGGGCTTTAATATTCTGCGATATGTTATGAATCCTTGATCCTGAATTTGCCATTGCTCTTCACGCCAGACGATGATATGTCTGTATCGGAGTGGTGTTCAGTGTGCTCGACATGCACAGGCTTGATAGGAATCTGCATATCCTTCTCCTTAGGAAGGGAGAAGATGAATTCACTTCCCTCACCCTCCTCGGATGTGAGGGTGATCTGCTCGCCGTGAGCCTTGATGATCTCCTTGGTTATGGCCAGGCCCAGACCGGTTCCGGTCTTGTCCTTGCCACGGCTTGGATCTGTCTTGTAGAATCTCTCAAATACCTTCTTCTGGGCATCCTTTGGAATTCCCACACCCTCATCCTTGACGCTTGTATATATCTTGTTGTCCTTCTCAGTCACCTGAACCCTGATCTGCCTGCCCTCAGGAGTGAACTTTATGGCGTTGTCAACCAGGTTGTATATAACCTGCTGTATCTTGGTCCTGTCGGCATATACCACGGTGTTGTCCGTGAGAAAGACGCTGTCCAGGAATATTCCTCTGTCATTACATCTCTTTTCAAATGTATTGATGGTTGGCGTGATGATATCCCTGATATCGAAGTTGGACTTGTCAAGCTGCAGGTCAAATGAGTCAAAGTTGTTCAGCTCCAGAAGTCCCTGTGTCAGCTTGGTCAGTCTCTGTGCCTCATTTAACACTATGCCGAGGTACTTCTCATGCTTTTCCAGTGGAATAGTGCCGTCCAGCATGGCCTCTATGTAACCCTTGATGGATGTGAGTGGCGATCTGAAGTCATGGGATATATTTGATATAAATGACTTCCTGTACTCATTTGAACGGCTCAGCTCATCTGCCATCTCCTCCATGTATCTCGCAAGTTCGCCGAATTCGTTCTTCGCGGTCACATTTACCCTGGCATTGAAGTTACCCTGGGCGTATGACTTGGACGTCTTGATGATCTCACGTATAGGCTTGAGCAGGCTGTTTGACATGAGCATAAGCGCGATCATGGCGATCAGCATGAGGATCAGGAATGGCACAAATGTCGTTGAAAGCATCCTGCTCTTTATATCCTGCTTGAATGTCATAGGTGATGTCAGGATGATAGTTCCCATGTAATTGTTCCACGAGTAGAGAGGCTGGCCGATCACCAGAGTGTCCTCCGAGAAATAGCCGCCAAATGTATCCTCGAAGCAGAATGATGCAAACAATTCATCCGGTTCCACATAATTCTTGAGGTTGTCATTTGTGCTGCTGTGTGAATCTGAATCCTTGGAAGACCCACCGGATTCACTGCTTCCTGAAGAGCTTCCCGACCTGAAAATAATGTTGCTGCGTTCATCGGTGAGCCAGATTCCCATGTCTAGGGTATCCGCCGCATGTTGAAGCTCCTTGTATAATTCCTTGCTGTCAATGGTTCCGTTGCTGTAATCAGTCATGGCGCCATCGGCAAGCATTGTGATCTCGTTCTTCATGGTGGATTTGCGCTCTGAGAGAACAGAATTCTGTGCTGTTGATATACTGTACACCATGAGCAGTGCAAATATGATCACAACCAGCACTACGAATCCGACCACGATCTTGTCAAATGCTGTTTTCTTCATTATGATCTCCATTCAAACTTGTAGCCTATGCCCCATACAGTGGCAATGCTCCAGTTATGATTGTTGTTCAGCTTCTCACGAAGTCTCTTGATATGTACATCCACGGTCCTCGTGTCGCCCACATACTCGTATCCCCACAGCTTGTCCAGAAGCTGCTCCCTGGTGAATACCTGATTTGGTCTGCTGGCGAGGAAGTAGAGGATCTCCAGCTCCTTTGGCGGCATCTCGAGATTGTGTCCCTCAAAGGTTACAGTGTAGTTGGAGATATTTACGACCAGCCCGTCATACTCCACAAATGTACCTACATGGTCCGCACTTGTGACATCGTAAGCTGCGCTCTGTGGCTGCTTCTGTGCACTCTCAGTCATGGCTGACCTTCTGAGAAGGGCGCCGACCCTTGCCACAAGCTCATTTGAGTCAAATGGCTTGACGATATAATCATCTGCACCGATCTTAAGCCCCAGCACCTTGTCGAATACTTCACCCTTGGCAGAGAGCATGATGATAGGCGTGTTCGATGTCTTTCTTATCTCTGTACACACCTGGTAGCCATCCATTCCCGGAAGCATGACATCCAGGAGAACCAGATCAGGTGAATATTCCTCAAATAACTGTAGAGCTTCCGTTCCGCTTGCGGCTATCTCGGTCTCATAACACTCTTTGTTGAGGTAGAGTGATATAAGCTCTGCGATGTTCTCGTCGTCGTCAACGATGAGAATATTATTTTTGCTCATATATATAACCCTCCCAGTAAATTTATAATAATATAGTTTGTAAAAAATCCGAAGGCGTACACCGATTTCATTGTTGAAGCATTATTTTAAAGTTCCACTATGGTGACTCCCGCATCACCCTCTCCGAATTCTCCGAGACGGAAGGACTTGACATGTGGCTGTGATTTCAGAAATTGATGTATTCCTTTTCGGAGGGCTCCGGTGCCCTTTCCGTGGATGATGGTGACTCTGTGCAGATGTGCCATAAGGGCATCATCAAGGAATCTATCCACAAGTGATGTGGCTTCGTCGACCGTCATACCGAGTACATTTATCTCAGGCTTGATATTCATCATCCTGTTCATGCTCTTGCCGCCTGTGACTGTGGCCTTCTGCGGCTTCTTCTTCTCGTGCTCAACCAACAGGAGATCTGTAGGTGGAAGAGATGCGCTGATTATGCCCATCTGGACCTTGAGCTTGCCCTTGGAGTCAGCCAGTGCGGTGATGGTTCCCTCAGAATCCATGCTGATGACATGTACTGTATCGCCAACCTTGAAGTCGGATGCCTTGTGGTCTGACTTTACAGTTTTGCGCTTCTCCTCGTTCATCTTGCCGAGGTCGTTGATCTTCGCGCGGAGCTTCTGTCTCTCGGCCTCCATCGCTTTTGCATCGGCCTTTGCCGGGTTAGTGGTCCATTTGTTGTATTTCCTGATGGCGGCATCAGCTTCAGCCTTAGCCTGCTCTATGATCTCGGATGCCTCCTGACGTGCCTTTGCCAGAATCTCGGCTTTCTTGTCGGAGAGCTCAGAGTCTTTCATCTGTGCACGCTCCTGAAGCTGCTTTGCATCCTCCTTGAGTCTTGCAATGTCGGCTTTGTCCTGTTCAAGCTCCCTCTTGCTTCTCTCAAGATCCGCGATCAGGGTCTCAAAGTCAACTGTATCGCTGTCGATATTGGCCTTGGCGCTCTCGATGATGCTATCGTCGATGCCAAGCTTCTTCGCTATGGCGAAAGCATTTGACTTTCCCGGAATACCAATCATAAGTTTGTAAGTTGGCTGGAGTGTTGCCACGTCAAATTCGCAGCTTGCATTCTCGACACCCGGTGTGCTCATGGCAAATGTCTTGAGCTCACTGTAGTGTGTGGTTGCCATACATCTGACACCCATGTCGTTCAGATGTGACAGGA
>ERZ779697.426-NODE-426-length-21724-cov-3.99852_pt1 | contig 21724 bp, 20 predicted proteins | sample MGYA00511881_ERZ779697 | MGnify/ENA primary metagenome ERZ779697 (study PRJEB29588, sample SAMEA2148105) | human gut metagenome | biome: human gut; feature: human-associated habitat; material: faeces | place: Denmark | collected 2008/2010 ... | reverse complement strand
GGTGTCTGAATGAGACCGGCAACAGGAGAAGAGCCGATAATGTCACAGGACTGCTTGGCGGTCCGGAATTCCTTGCTTACCTGCGTGGACAAAAAGAACCCATTACCAAGGGATTTTTTATGCATGTAGGAATTGATGATTTTGGAGCGATCAATAGCTCCAGGGGAGCTGATTATGGTAATTATATCCTGAAAAGCGTAGCCACTTGTATGAAGGAATGCCTTTCGGACAAGCAGAGAATTTACCATCTGGTAGCGGATCAGTATGTGATCGTGGATCTGGAAGCTTCCTCCGCAGAAGACGCTGTGGCACTGAAAGAAAAGATCACAGATAAACTTCATAATTTCATAGTAACCGAAAATTATGAAGCTATATTTTCCATTTCTATCGGTGTTGTAGATGCAGCAACATTTTGTGAGGGAACCGAAGAATGCCGCAAAAAATTTGAATTTGCCTTGAAACAGGCAAAGGGCATGGGTAAAAACGGATTCTATGTTTTTGATCAGGATGACTATGAGGTCTTTTTGCAAAAAGGAAGAATTGTAGCAGCACTTCGTAATGCTATTGTAAACAATTATGAAGGATTTGAAGTCAATTATCAGCCGATCGTGGATTGCCAGACGGAACAGATCATTGGAGCAGAGGCACTGATGCGTTTTTCCATGATAACGGAAGAAGGACGGGAGTTTGTTTCACCGATGGAGTTTATCCCACTATTGGAAGAGACCGGATTGATCATTCCCGCCGGAAGATATATTTTGAACGAAGCTGCAGCAATGTGCTGTGAAATGCAGAAATATATTCCGGATTTCAGGATAAATGTCAATGTTTCTTATGTTCAGATCCTGCAGGGCAATGTGGAGCGGGATATTTTGGATGTGATTCAAAAGTATGCTTTAAAGCCGGAATGTTTATGCGTTGAAATGACAGAAAGCGGATTTATGGATATGACACCTTCGTTCTGCAAATTCCGTAAAAGCTTGGAAAAGAACGGGATCTCCTTCGTGATCGATGATTTTGGAACAGGATATTCTAACCTTCATTGTATCCGTGATATGAATCCGAGTTACGTGAAAATGGACAGGGATTTTACTGCCAAGGCGATGAACAGTGACAGGGATTATGAATTATATAAAAATATCATCCCCATGGTACATAGTATTAATGTCAGAATATGTGCAGAAGGCATCGAGGAAAGAGAATGGCTTCTGAAAATGAAAGAAATGAAGGTGGATTATCTGCAGGGATATTATTTTGGCAGACCCTGCGGGAAGGAACAGTTTCTACAGCAATATGCCAGTGGCATCAATGTTAAATAAAGAGAGTAAGGCAGACTCAGCTATGTGGGGCTGCCTTATTTTATGGTCTTATCAGAAGGATGAGTTCCTAACGGCTTGTCTGAGTCTCTCCAGGTCATCTACATCAGGGTGAGACAATGCACAGTCAAAATTCTGGATCAATACATCAAGATTTGCCGGATGATCAGGAGCTTCCTTCATTTTCAAGTAGCGTTCCCGGACAGACTGCGGCATTCTGCCCTGACACATATACTCTCCGACGATAACATTGCTTGCGTCAACGAACTGCTTAACCTGATTCAGGATTTTCCGGAAATAGACATCACTGCCACCAAAGCCTGCAGTTCCAAACAGAAAAATCTGTTTGTTCTTTAACTGCGATAATAGCTGTAATGTCTTGGTATCTGCATTTCCCTTGTCTGTCCAAAATCCGATATAGAGCAGTTCGGAAGAAGGGATCACTGTGTCGGACACACCGAAATACTCACATTCATCCTGAGGTAATGCCTCGTGGATCGCATCAGCCAGCACCTTGGTATTACCTGTTAAGCTGCTATAAATGATGGAATATTTTTTATTCTTCATATCATGTTGTCTCCTTTCATAGGATCATGAAATTATCATATCGCATTCCTATTTTAGTTCGGAAAGCATGATTTGTCGAATGAATTTTCCATAAACATTTTACGGGGTAAAATAGATAATTACTTTTTTCAGCTACGTGTGATAAACTTGTTGATAAGTGGGTAAAAGATCATGGACAGAACTCCGATAAGGGAATAAAAGCGGGAGCTGCCCCGGTATCATTTAATGAGGTAGAAAAAGTTGACAGAAGAGAAATATACGATCCGAAAGTATAAAAGAATTTTATTTTATGTGGTGATCCTTGTGCTGCTTGCAGCCTTTTTTTAGGGCAGCGCATTTACCCCAGTGAGAGGGAACCGGTCACGGAGGAAAGCATTACTTTTACGGGAACCTTTTACCGGGTGCTGGCAGACGGAACGGAACAGGAGATCCAGGTCCCGGGCAGATGTGATGTGCCTGCAGGAGAGCTTCTGGTCATACGGTCAGTGCTTCCACAGGATTATAAGGAAAATACGATTGCCATCAGGTCCTCCCTGGAGAATGTGCGTATTTACATCGGAGGGGAACTGAGGACGGTGTATGATACGGAGAATACCAGGCCCTTTGGGAAAAATTCTGCCAGCCGGTATGTGTTCTGCGAGACATCAGGCGAGGATGCGGGAAAGGAAGTGCGGATCGAACTGCAGTCCTTTACCCACAAGTATTCCGGTGTCGTCAATACGGTATATTGTGGGGATAAATTAGATATCTGGGCATATATGTTCCACTGCTATTTTATGGTAACTTTGATCGCCTGTACGATGTTGTTTGCCGGACTGGTCGTGCTGATCATCAGTCTGGTGCTCGATATTGTATACAAGACGAGATTTGATCTGGAGTACCTGGGATGGTGCATGATCCTGGGAGCAGTGTGGATGCTGGGAGAATCGAAGCTGCGCCAGCTGTTTGTTTCCAATGCTTCTATTCTGTCGAATATGTGCTTCTTTGTTGTGATGATCTGCCCGATTCCGATCCTGTTCTATATTGACAGTGTGCAGCAGGGAAGATACCGGAAGGTCTATCATGTGGCAGAGTGTATCACTTGTGTGAATTTTGTACTATGCACGGCCTTACAGGTACTGAATATCGCAGATTTTATCTCGACAATGTTTTTGTCCCACATGGTGATCGCAGGAACCTTCCTGACGGTATTTATCACCATTTGTAGGGATCTTATTCAGGGAACAGCGAAACATTACAAGCTTCCGCTGATCGGACTGGTGGCTGCCATGATCGCAGTAATGCTGGAGGTGACAGCAGTGTATCGTGTTGTGTCTCTGTCCGGAATCTTTATCGCAACCGGACTGGTGGTCCTGTTGGTCGTTACTCTGATCCAGACGATGGACCGCATCCGCGAGCTGGAGCTGGCCAGGCAGAGAGAGGCAAGGGAAAGTCTGGATTATCTGACAGGTCTTCCTATGCGTCATAAGGGTGAGGCACTGATCCTTGAGAAAATGCAGAAGCAGGGTGGCTGTCTGGGATTTGTGGATATGGATAATCTGAAGAAGATCAATGATGTCTATGGACATAAGGCGGGGGATCGTGCCCTCAGACTGGTAGGAGAGGTGCTCACAGAGTGCATGGAGAATGCCGTGGTCTGCCGGCTGGGAGGAGATGAATTCCTGTTCTATCTGCCGGAGGTATCGGAAGCAGAGATAAACATGCGGGTGAGAAAGCTGTTTGACAGCTTTCGTGCGGCAAAAAATGCTGCGGCGGAGACTTCAGCGGCATCCCTGTCCTGCGGTCTGTGCATGTGCAGACAGGGAGACAACTTTGAAGAATATTATATAAAAGCGGACAAGGCATTGTATTATGTCAAACAGAACGGCAAGAATAATTACCGGTTCTATGAGGAGCTGGAGGAACGGCAGCCGGATGACACTGCGGTATTCCGGCGATGATCCTGGCAGAACGGAAAGCCGGCTGGAAGGGCTTTGAGAGCAAATATCAGCATGGACTGTTAAAAATGTACGCACAGCATCCGTAAGCTCCATGAAGGGTGCTTACATGGAATAAACGGGATTTCATAAGGAGAAGATGCGATGGATATAAAAATTAACGATTATTATGAGCCGGAACATTTTAAGGCTCTGAATGAAGCGGACTATGATGTGTCCCATTCCTGTGATTATGAGAAAAATGCAATGCACCACATTCATGAATCCACAGAGATTCTGATCGTGGAATCCGGAAGTGCGGATTATTACATTGATGGCAGGAAATATTATGTGGAAGCCGGTGATATTCTCATTATCGGCTCCAGAAAATCCCATATGCGGAGGATGGACAGACTGCCGTTTGCCAGATATGGGCTGGCAGTGAATCCATCCTATTACAGAAGACTGAATCTGGGGGAAGACATGCTGAAGGTATGGCAGGGACCTTCCCCGGAGGAGTTCGTGCAGCATTTTAAGGACGTCCCCACCGATGTGTTCTCAAGGATGATAGAACTGCTAAAATGTCTGTATGAGGAGCAGCGGCAGAGACAGACGTTCCGTGGGACGATGGAGAGAAGCCTTGTGACGCAGATCGCAGTCCTGCTCTACCGGCAGTGGGGCTTGTGCAAAAGAGAGGAAGAGACCTCATCTATGAGCCGGCAGATGTATGATATCAAGGAGTACATAGATGAGCATTATCAGGAGCCGTTAGATTTGAACAGCCTGAGTGATAAGTTCTATCTGCATCCGGTAACGATCAGTAAGGAATTCAGCCGCTGCGTCGGACAGCCGCTGACAAAATATATCAACAGTGTCCGGGTCTGTGAGGGAGCCAGACTGCTGGAGAATACCGATGAAAGTGTGACTGCGATCGCCACTATGTGTGGTTATGACAGCGTAAATACTTTCCTGAGACAGTTTAAAACGATCATGGAGATGAGTCCGTTACAATATCGCAAAGAAAGAATGGACTATTTGCATCAGACCAGATAACAGAACGCCCGGAGTTTTGAAAAACTCCGGGCGTTCTGACTAAAAAATGATGAAAACGGGCAAAAAACTATACAGATTGCCCAAAGCCCTTATGCTATGATAAGACCATCAGAAAGATACCGGCCGGTACGTAACCAATGAGATGATTAAGGAGGAGTTACTTTTATGATGAAGAAGAAAATTTTAGCCGCTGCCCTTGCAGCTATCTTTACTGTGGCATCACTGACCGGATGTTGAGCATCCGCAGACGAGAATACAACAGCAACCGGAGCCAGTTCAGAGGCAGCAACTGCAGCAACAACAGATACTGACAGCATCGGAGATGTTAAGCTGACTGTATTGTGTGGATACGCAGGTGAGGATCCTCACGGACAGTATGTATATTCCTACGCAGAGGAATATATGAAAGAGCATCCCAATGTAAAGATAGAGATCCAGGCGATCAGTACCAATGATATCTACACAAAGCTGTCTGCTATGGCAACCACCCCGGATGATCTTCCTCAGATATTCTTTACCTCAGCAGATGCCGTTGCAACTCTGCACGACCTGGGTCTGACCAGAGATCTGACCGGACTGATCTCCGATGATCTGGCAGGAGAATTTGCCAACGGTGTACTGGATTCCTGTAAACTGGATGACGAGATCGTATATTTCCCGGTAGCATTACAGCCTCAGGCTATCATCTATAGAAAGGATCGTTTTGAAGAGGCAGGTCTTACGATACCCACTACCTGGGATGAGTTCATTGACTGTGCGAAGGCACTGACCAAGGATTCCAATGGTGACGGTGAGGTTGACCAGTGGGGCTTTGGTATGGTAGGCTCCAACAACTCTTCCGGACAGAGCCGCTTCATGTCTTATCTGTGGTCTAACGGTGTGGACTGTGTGACCGGTGAAGACGGCGACTTTAGCACCGACCTGAAGGCTGACAATAAGACCTTTACTGATGCTTTTGCAAAATGGACCCAGATGAATAACGATGGAATCGTTCCTATCGGTATCACCGAAGTAGATTATCCTACCGCAGCAAACTATTTTGCAATGGGTTATACCAGCATGTTCATGACCGGTTCCAATGCACTGGGTGTTGCTTATGCGAACAACCCCGATCTGAAGGGTAAGTTAGGCTCCTTCAAGCTTCCCGGAGATTATCCCGGAACCATGTTAGGTACAGAGGGTTATGCAGTCAGCGCTTATGCTACCGATGAAGAGGCTGCCGCAGCTATTGATTATCTCCGTTTCTTCGTAGAACATGATGATCAGATGATGTTCTGGCAGAGCAGTGGTAAGATCCCTGCTACGGTAGAGGGACAGAAGGCTGACTACATCACCGGTGACGATTATGCGGGTTATCTGCAGCAGATCGCAGACGGATGCCGTCCTACCGTAAGCTTTGCAGGTATCAGTGGACTGAAGAGTGCTCTGGGTGATGCATACGCAGCAGTATTTTCCAAGGAAAAGACCAATGATCAGGCAGTCGCTGATCTGGAAAAAGCTGTAGCTGAACTTATGGAAGACTATAACTAAGAGTAAGTGACAGATTCCCGGAGCCTTCGGACTCCGGGAATTATCAAAAGGAGGGAAACCGGAAATGTTGGGAAAGAAAACCGGCAAAAAGAGTAAGATCAAATACCAGTATGACGGATACTTATTCTCCTTCCCCATCGTGCTGATGATGGGAGCGTTGATTCTATATCCTATGCTGTACGGCTTCTATATCAGTTTCTTCAATACGAACCTTGTAACAAAATGGAAGTTTGTGGGACTGAAATATTATATGGCCGCATTTACAGAGCCGGAATTCTATCAGTCGGTTCTGCTGACGTTGGGATTCATGGTACTGGTAGTAGCGGGACATTTCATTCTGGGATTTATTCTGGCGAGTCTGCTGAACAGGGAGTTCAGGGGAAGAACCATATTCCGTGTGATTTTTATGCTTCCCTGGTTTTTTCCGGAAGCAGTGGTGGCATTATTGTTCACCTGGATCATGAATCCCATGTACGGTATCATGAACAGCATCCTCAGAAGCCTGGGATTGATCAGCACGAATCTGTCATGGCTGGGAAGTAAGGAGCTTGCCTTCCCTTCGGTCGTATTCGTATGTATCTGGAAAGGATTTCCCCTGGTAATGACCATGATCCTTGCAGGACTGCAAAGTATTTCAAAGGATTATTATGAAGCAGCGGAGCTGGATGGTGCAGGAAGATGGAAGCAGTTCAGATACATCACGCTGCCGGCATTGAAGCCGATCCTGACAACCGTTCTGATCCTGGACTGCGTATGGTGGTTCAAGCAGTATACACTGGTATACACCATGACAGCCGGAGGACCCGGCACTGCGACCAGCCTGATCAGCCTGAGTATTTATGGTACGGCATTCAATGATCTGCGCTTCGGTAAAGCGTCTGCCTGGGGTATCCTGGTATTTGTGATCTGTTATCTGATCAATCTGGTAAGTAAGGTGGTGATGAAGGATGATGAATAAAACACGTAGAAAAAAGCTTGATACGGTCCTGACGTATGTAATCCTGATCCTATTGGCGGCATTTATCGTGATTCCTGTACTGTGGATGCTGTCCACGGCATTCAAGACAGAGGCACAGACCTACTATCCGAACCCGAAGTGGCTTCCGGATCCGTTCTCGCTGGAATCTTTTCATAAATTTTTCAACACCTACAACTTTGGTAAAATGACGGTGAACAGTCTGATCACCTGTCTGGCAGCCATGGTCATCTGTGTGGCATGCGCCTGTCTGGCAGGATATGGGATCACACGATTCAAATTCAAAGGACGTAAGCAGCTTTTGAATTTCCTGCTGATCACTCAGATGTTTCCCAGTGTTATGCTGGTAGTACCTTTTTATGCAGTACTTTCCAAGTATCATCTGACCAACACATTATTAGGCTTGATCGTCGTATACGCAGCCACCAATGTAGCATTCAGCACATGGATGCTGGTATCGTATTTCAAGACAGTGCCCATAGAGCTTGATGAGGCAGCGAGAGTGGACGGGGCCTCCAGCTTCTGCATTTTCCGGAAGATCATCCTTCCTTTGATCCTTCCCGGTATTGCGGCGGTGGCGATGTTCGTGCTGTTCAATGGCTGGAATGAATATATGTACTCTTCCGTACTGGTATCTAAGGATTCTCTGAAGACATTGACCGTAGGTATTGTCGCTCTGAATTCCCAGTATCAGATCAAATGGAACGATCTGATGGCAGCATCGACGGTATCCAGTCTCCCTCTGGTAATATTGTTCGTATGCTTCCAGAAATATTTTATCGCCGGAATGACCGGCGGCGCTGTAAAAAGCTGAGTATATGAGGAGAAAATAACAATGGAACATATTACGATCCGTGACATCAAGGTGTTCGTAACGGCACCTAGAAATATTAATCTGGTGGTAGTAAAAGTGGAGACCTCAGAGCCTGAATTATATGGTTATGGCTGTGCAACCTTCACCTGGAGGCATAAGGCTGTAGTAACGGCCATCGAAGAGTACCTGGCTCCCATGCTGAAGGGCAGACCGGTAGAGGACATTGAAGGCTTGTGGCAGACCATGATGGGCAGCTCTTACTGGAGAAACGGCCCGGTACTGAACAATGCCATTTCCGGTGTGGATGAAGCACTTTGGGATATTAAGGGTAAAATGGCAGGAATGCCGTTGTACAGTCTGTTAGGCGGTAAGTGCAGAGAAGGAATTACAGTATATCGTCATGCAGACGGTGGCTCTGTGGAAGAAGTAGAAGAGTGTATCCAGAAGTACATGGAAGAAGGCTATCGTTATATTCGTTGCCATATGGGTACCTACGGAGGCAACTTCGGCGGCAGATGTCAGAGCATAGTAAAGCCGGAAAATGCACCGGAAGGAGCATATTTCGATCCCAGAATGTATATGAACAGCGTATATCATCTGTTTGACAGGGTGAGAGCCGATATCGGATGGGGCGTGGAAGTGATGCATGATGTGCATGAGCGTCTGTCCCTGGCGCAGACCATAGAATTTGCTAAGGAACTGGAGCAGTACAAGCTGTTCTTCCTGGAGGATTCACTGGCACCGGAATATGATGAATTTTTCAAGACCCTGCGTGAACACACCACCCTGCCGCTGGCAATGGGCGAGCTGTTCACCAATCCTGCGGAGTGGAAGCCGTTAGTACAGAATCAATGGATCGATTTTATTCGTGTTCATTTAAGTGATATCGGTGGAATCACTCCTGCGAGAAAGCTTGCACACTATTGTGAAGCCTATGGAGTAAGAACTGCATGGCACGGTCCCAATGACCTGTCTCCCATCGGTATGGCTGCGCAGATGCATCTGGATCTCAACTGTCATAACTTCGGAATCCAGGAGTTCTCCGGATTCTCCGAAGAAGAGCAGGCAGTATTCCCCGGCTGCCCTGTAGTAAAGAACGGTTATGCTTATGTGAATGATAAATCCGGCATCGGTGTGGACTTCGATGAGAAGGAAGCGCTGAAATATCCGGAGGTTCAAATGGATCATAGCTGGCTCTTCTCCAGACTTCCCGACGGTACTCCCGTGAGACCGTAAATCATCACACAGACCCCGGCGGTTATCTTTATGCTATGTCTGTTTTGACACGAATGAAAATGCGAGATACCGATACAGGCACATCAGCTTGGCTGATGTGCCTTTTTATATAAAGTTTTTTATAAAAAGTTTACAAAATTTTACGATAATGTTCAAAAATATACAATTTATCAAAAGTGATGTAGACAAACAATAAAAAGATGGGTAATATGTATATGTAATCAGCCAGATGAACGATAAGTATGTACAATATGCTACATATTTAAAGCAAGAAATATAAAATAAGGAGGAATGTTGCCGATGAAACAGTTCAGCTATATCATTAAGGATGAGATCGGTCTGCATGCACGTCCTGCGGGACTGCTCGCCAAGGAAGCGAAAAAGTATCAGAGTACAGTGACACTTTCCTGTAAGGGGAAATCAGCTGCAGCAAGCAAGCTGATGGCGATCATGGGAATGGGCGTGAAGCACGGAGACAACGTGGAAGTCACGATAGAAGGAGCGGATGAAGATACCGCCGCCGCAGAGCTTCAGAAGTTTTTCCGTGAGAACCTCTAGGAGAAGACCTGCACGACAGAGTTTGGAAGGTAGAAAATGGAAAAATATATTGGAAAATCCGTATATAAGGGAACAGCGATCGGACCTGTCAGTGTTTTGAAGAAAAAGGACAGCCTCGTTAAGAGGATCCATATCGACAACACAGCGGAAGAACTGAAACGGCTGGATGCGGCTAAGGAACGTACGATGACGCAGCTGGGGCAGTTATACGAGAAGGCTCTGCAGGAGGTCGGAGAAGTCAATGCAGCCATTTTCGAGGTGCATCAGATGATGCTCGAGGATGATGATTATCAGGATGCCATTCACAGCATGATTCAGAACGAAGAAGTGAATGCAGAGTATGCGGTGGCAGTGACCGGTGATAATTTTGCAGAGATGTTCGCCAACATGGATGATGAATATATGCAGGCCCGCTCTGCGGATGTCAGAGATATCTCCAACCGGCTCGTCCGCAATCTGTCCGGGGAGGAGCAGATTGACTGGAGTACCATGGAGCCGTCGATCATTGTGGCAGATGATCTGACACCCAGTGAGACGGTACAGATGGATAAGAGCAAGATCCTGGCCTTTGTCACAGTACATGGCTCAACGAATTCCCATACTGCGATCCTTGCACGTATGATGAATATTCCGGCACTGATAGGGGTACCATTGGAACTGGAGAAAATCCATAACGGAACCCGCGCTATTGTGGACGGCAGGGAAGCAGTATTTTACCTGGATCCGGAGGAAGAGCAGATCCGGCAGGCAGAAGCGGCACAGCAGACGGAACAGAGACTAAGAAGCCTGCTGGCAGAATACAAGGGACGTGAATCCGTGACAAAGAGCGGACGCAAGGTCAATGTATATGCAAATATCGGCAGCGTATCGGATGTGGCATATGTACTGGAGAATGATGCGGAGGGTATCGGCCTGTTCCGCAGTGAATTCTTATATCTCGGAAGGGACTCTCTTCCGGATGAGACAGAACAGTTCAATGCTTACCGTCAGGTACTGCAGATGATGGCAGGGAAAAAGGTCATCATCCGTACCCTTGATATCGGTGCGGACAAAAATGTAGATTACCTCGGACTGGGCAAGGAAGATAATCCTGCCATGGGATACCGTGCGATCCGGATCTGTCTGGAGCAGCCGGAGATCTTCAAGACACAGCTGAGAGCACTTCTCAGGGCGGCAAAATACGGAACATTGGCTATTATGTATCCGATGATCATTTCCGTGGAGGAAGTGCTGGATATTCAGAAAATCGTGGCTGAGGTGGCTAAGGAGCTGGAGGAAGAAAAGCTTCCTTACGCAATTCCGGAACAGGGAATTATGATCGAGACTCCTGCAGCTGTCATGATGAGTGAGGAGCTGGCGGAGCATGTGGATTTCTTCAGTATCGGCACGAATGATCTGACACAGTATACTCTGGCTATCGACAGGCAGAACAACAGACTGGACAGATTCTATAATCCACATCATGAGGCAGTCCTGCGTATGATACAGATGACTGTTGACGGAGCACATAAGCATGGGAAATGGGTCGGCATCTGCGGAGAGTTGGGAGCGGATACGACACTGACCACACGATTTGTGCAGATGGGAATTGATGAACTCAGTGTGGCACCGTCCATGGTGCTGAATGTCCGTAGTAAAATATGCGAAATGGAGTGAGAGATTCATGAGAATATACAAAGCAAAAGATTATGCAGAAATGAGCAGAAAGGCTGCAAATATCGTATCGGCACAGGTTATTATGAAACCGAATTGTGTTCTCGGACTGGCTACGGGATCTACTCCCATCGGCCTGTATAAACAGCTGGTGGAATGGTTCCGCAAGGGAGACCTGGACTTTTCTGAGGTTATGACAGTGAACCTGGACGAATATAAGGGGCTGAGCCGGGAAAACGATCAGAGTTATTACTATTTTATGCACCAGAATCTGTTTGACCATGTGAATATCCCGGTGGAAAATACACATCTGCCAAACGGAATGGAACCGGATTCGGAGAAAGAATGCCGTAGATATACGGAACTGATCCAGTCACTGGGCGGCGTGGACCTGCAGCTTTTGGGAATTGGACATAACGGGCACATCGGCTTCAACGAACCGGGAGAGAGTTTTGACAAGCAGGTACATTGCGTGAACCTGACAGAGTCTACGATCGAAGCCAACAAGAGATTCTTCGCATCGGCGGAGGATGTTCCGAAGCAGGCATACACCATGGGGATCAAGACCATTATGCAGGCGAAGAAAATATTGATCGTAGCCAGCGGCGAAGACAAGGCGGAGATCGTACAGAAAGCTTTCTTCGGACCCATCACACCGCAGGTGCCGGCATCGGTATTACAGCTTCATAATGATGTGACACTGGTGGCAGACGAAGCAGCGCTCAGTAAGCTTTCTGAATAAGAAGGGGGAAGCTGATAGGTCATGAGAATCAGAAATGCAAATATATATACAGAAGAGCATCGGTTTGTCAGAGGGGATGCAGCCGTGGAGAACGGCAGGTTCGTAAGCTACACCGGGGATCCGGCAGGTGAGGAAGCTGTTGTGGATGCCAAAGGCATGTATCTGATACCGGGACTGGTGGATATTCATTTCCATGGTTGTAAGGGCGCAGATATGTGTGACGGTACGAAGGAAGCACTGGATGTCATCACATCATATGAAGCATCTGTCGGTGTGACAAGTGTCTGCCCGGCTACCATGACGATCCCTAAGGATGAACTGCTGGAGGTCATGAAAAATGCCGGCAGCTATGAGTATTCCGGTGGATCCCACCTGGTGGGCATCAATATGGAAGGACCTTTTATCAGTCCGGCGAAAAAGGGTGCTCAGGCTGCAGAAAATATCATGCACTGCGATTATGAATATTTCAGTCAGCTGCAGAAAGCGGCGAACGGGCTGATCAAGCTGGTAGATATCGCACCGGAAGAGCCGGGAGCAATGGAATTTATCGACAGAGCCAAAGGAGAAGTGGTCATTTCACTGGCGCATACAGCTTCCGGTTATGATACAGCAAGGGAAGCCATTGAACGTGGAGCATCTCATGCGACACATTTGTATAATGCAATGCCGCCGCTGAACCACAGGGAGCCCGGCGTGATCGGAGCAGTGAGAGATTCAGAAAAATGTCATCCGGAGCTGATCTGTGATGGTGTACACATTCATCCGTCAGTGATCCGTGCAACGTTTGCGATGTTTGGCGCTGACCGCATGATCCTGATCAGTGACAGTATGCGTGCAACGGGACTGGAGGATGGTGAATATACGCTGGGAGGACAGCCGGTTACTGTCAGAGGCAATCTGGCTACCCTGCATGACGGCACGATCGCCGGATCTGCGACGAATCTGATGGATTGTATGCGGTTTGTAGTAAAAACAGTCGGTCTCCCGTTAGAGACGGCAGTGATGTGTGCCACGGAGAATCCGGCGAAGGAGATCGGCATTTTCAATGAAGTGGGCAGTATATCCGTTGGTAAGAGGGCAGATTTCGTACTCCTGGATCAGGAACTGAACATTGCAGCGGTATATATCGACGGAAAGGAGTTCACATGTTAGATTTTTTGAAAGGTAAGCGAAAAGGAAATTGTATCGGATCTCCCTGTAAGGGGAAGGCAGTTGCTCTTACGGAGGTGCCGGATCCTACATTTTCCGAGAAGATACTTGGAGACGGATTTGCAGTGATCCCCTCTGAGGGGAAAATATATGCTCCCGCAGACGGAGAGGTGACCGTGGTATTTGATACGCTCCATGCGATCACCATGACAACGGATCAGGGAGCGGAGCTTCTGATCCACATCGGACTGGACACCGTGACACTCAAGGGAGCCCCCTTCACGGCACATGTTGCTGCCGGAGACCATGTCAAAAAGGGCGATCTTCTGCTGGATGCGGATCTGGAGAAGATTCAGGAAGCCGGACTGCATATCATCACTCCGGTACTGGTCTGCAATACTGATGAATATAACAAGATCAGTATTCTGAAAGAGGGAGAGGTATCTCCCGGCGAGGACGTGCTCCAGATCTCTTAAGAGCGGTACGTCCGTATCAACTAATGAAACTGACCGGAACTGTTCCGGTTTAGTATAATGTAAAGGAGGAGAAATGTATGAAGTTTCTTCAAAAACTGGGTAAAGCGTTAATGCTTCCCGTAGCGGTTCTGCCGATCTGCGGTATCCTCATGGGTATTGGTTACTGGTTGTGCCCGGCAACAATGCAGGGTGGTGCGATCGAGGGTGTAAGAAATCTGATCGGTCTGTTCCTCGTAAAAGCTGGTGGTGCTCTGATCGACAACATGGCGATCCTGTTTGCAATCGGTGTAGGTGTCGGTATGTCAGAGAAAAATGACGGTACCGGAGCCATTGCAGCTCTGGCTTCCTGGCTGATGCTCACAACACTTCTGTCTACCGGATTTGTTACGACCATTATGCCCTCTATCGCTGAGGATGCTACCAAGACACTGGCATTCGATAAGATTGCGAATCCCTTTATCGGTATTATTGCCGGTATCATCGGTTCCATGTGCTACAACAAGTTCAAGGATACCAAGCTTCCCGACTGGCTGTCCTTCTTCAGTGGTAAGCGCTGCGTAGCTATCGTAGCAGGTGTGGTATCTATTCTGGCATCTGTTGTACTGCTGTTCGTATGGCCTTTACTGTTCGGCGGTCTGGTAGCTCTCGGTGAAGCTATCGTAAGTCTGGATGTAGTCGGTGCCGGCATTTATGCTTTCCTGAACCGTCTGCTGATCCCTACCGGATTACATCACGCACTGAACAACGTATTCTGGTTCGATACCATCGGACTGGGAGATCTGCAGCACTTCTGGAAAGGTGAGACAAGCGCTGATGTATCCTGGAGCCTTGGAATGTATATGTCCGGCTTCTTCCCTTGTATGATGTTCGGTGTCCCCGGTGCGGCTCTGGCAATGGTAAAATGTGCAAAGCCCGCCAAGAAAAAGGCAGCGATCGGTCTGGTAGCTTCCGCAGCAATCTGTTCCTTCATCTGCGGCGTTACCGAGCCCTTTGAGTTTGCATTCATGTTCTTAGCTCCCGGACTGTATGTGATCTACGCGGCACTGTACGGCATCTTCACCATGATCACTGTTGCTCTTGGCTTCCGTGCAGGCTTCAGCTTCTCCGCAGGTGCGATGGATCTGCTGTTCTCATCCCGCCTGCCTGCAGCGGCTAGAATCTGGCTGATCATCCCTCTGGGTATCGCAGCATTTGTTGTATTCTACTTCGTATTCCTCTTCGCTATCAAGAAATGGGATCTGAAGACCCCCGGTAGAGAAGATGATGATGTAGAAGCAGAGAAGAAGATCGAGCTGGCAAATGATGATTTCGCAGCAATCGCAGCAACCATTCTGGAAGGCTGCGGCGGCAAGGACAACATTGCAAGCATTGACAACTGCATCACAAGACTGAGACTGGAAGTAAAAGACATTACCGCAGTGAATGATAAGGTGATCAAATCTGCAGGCGTAGCCGGTGTCATGAAACCCGGTAAGACCTCCGTTCAGGTAATCATCGGACCTAAGGTTCAGTTCGTAGCGGATGCATTTTCCAAGCTTTGCGAATAATAAAGCACTGATAAAACTGAATATATGACCGCAAGAAAGACCTGCCTGGGAAGACCATGCGGGTCTTTCTTATACGCAGGCCCGATGCCTGCGGGATGTATTGTAATCTAATGGAGAGAAAAGTCATGAAAAAATCAACAGGAAAGTATAACCCGGCGATATATAGCATGTCTTCGGATAGACCGGATTCGCTGAAGCAGCGTGAAATTCATTTTCTGAACGGATCGACAGCCAAAATGCAGGCCGGATATTTCTCGGTGACAGAGGACACACGAGGGAAGGGGGGATACAATATCTATTATTATTGTGATGAGTGTCTAAGTGATAATGATAGTGTGAAAAATAAGCATCTGGATACCTGTGCGACAACATTTCTGTGATGGCGCTTGAGAGGAATATGTTATCTTCCCAGACATAACCCGATATTATCAGAAATATAGCAGATGTACCCATGCTTCCCGGCGTAGGTGGCTGCCTGCCTGCGGATGGTGGGATCCGTTGCGTATTCCAGGGTGTAAGCGGTACAGCCGTGTGACATAGCCAGGTCCAGATACTCAGTATAGTATTCACGCGTGCTTTGATCATTTTTAGTATAGACATCCTTTGAAAAATCATACGCAGTAAAAACGTTCTCCTGGTTTACCCCATCGATGAGAACGTTTTTTTCAGTTGTAAGATATTTTTTTACAAAACAGTCCCCACCGTTGAGTATGATCTTTCTGCCTGTATGGTTCATATAGTCCAGAATCGTAAGGATTCCGTCATAGATGGATTCCTGCGGATAGTTATAGTATACATCCGTGTTATCGACAAAAAAGCCGTCCACACCCTTCTGTACCAGGGCGTCTACTCTGGAAGCTGTACATGCCTGCCATTCCGGAGCTGAGACATCGATCCATTTTTCCTCCGGCCAATTCTCATAGGCACCCAGAGTATATTTCTCAAAGTCTGTATCATAGGATCGGAAGCTCTCAATCGATCCGATATTGATATAGGAGTAGATTTCGCGGATACCATTTTCTCTTAAACGGGCAATGTCATTTTGGGAAAAATATTCCGCATCTATGACAAGCAGATCAATGTCAGAAAGCTTTTCTATGATTTCAGAATCTTCGCCGATCAGGACAACGTATTTTTCTGCTTCATCGGAAGGACCAGCGGAGCAGGCACTGAGCAGGGCGGCAGATAATATCAGAACGAGAACATATATTTTTCTTAAGAATATCTTCGTTTTCTTCAATTAACGGCACCTCCCTTTTCCACGATCAGCACTCATATCTGCATCCAGATAATTATACTATAGATGGCATCGCATTGCATCTATTTTAGAGCGTTTGGAGGGAAGAAAGCAGGAAGAAAGCATAGATAGAAAATGTTGTTAAAATATCGGTAAAAATGGTGAAAATATCGAAAAATATTGCAATTTGTGGTATAATTTTTATGTAAATGTAAGATGATGCCGGGATCAAAAATTACCGGCTTTATGCGTTCAACGGTTAAGATGACCGGGAAAGTAGGAAGTTATATGAAGATTCAGGATTTTTGTGACATGAACAAATTTGAGCAGATCATGAAGAACTGGGCAAACAGCACGGGACTGGCTACCGTGGCTGTGGATGCAGACGGAAAATACATCAGTGACTGTTATAATTTTACGGAGTTCTGTATTGACCTGACGAGAGGAAGCGCAGAGGGGAAGAAGCGCTGCGAGCAGTGTGACAGAGAAGGCCATGGTGTGTATCCCTGCCATGCGGGACTTGTGGATTTTGGTATTCCGATCACACTGGAGGATGGAACCGTGCTGGGCAGTATTATCGGAGGACAGGTGCTGCCGGAGAATCCGGATGAGGAGAAGTTCCGTCAGACAGCGAGAGAGCTGGGTATTGACGAGGATAAATATATTAAGGCCCTGAAAAAGGTAAATGTGAAGACTAAGGAGCAGATAGATGCATCTGCAAATCTGCTGGGAGATGTGATCAACATGTTCGTGAGAGCCAGCTACGCCAACTGGAAAAACGAGAATCTGGTAGGTGAGCTGAAGGGTGGCATTGCGAAAGCAGCGGAACAGATCGAGGAAGCAACGGACAAGACCAAGGAAATCGATGGTTATAGTAAGAGACAGCAGATTTTGGCACTGAATGCTTCGATTGAGGCAGCAAGAGCCGGAGATCAGGGCAAGGGCTTTGCGGTGGTAGCAACGGAGGTCCAGAAGCTGGCGAGAGATATGGCAGCCTCCAGTGAAGCGATCAAGAAGATTCTCGGACAGTTATCTCATACGATCAACAATTTGAATCAGTAGGAAAAATATAATATAAAGACCGCATTTCTGATCGATGAAAAGGATCGGAAATGTGGTTTTTTGGCATTATTACTATCAATGTATTCAGAAAAGAAGACGATATACATAGTAAGATAACTGTGAAAACAAACGGATTTGGCATCTATTTTCAAGGAGGAGATAAGTATGACAGAGATAGGGGTAAGCAGCATCGCTGCATATGCTGCGCAGAGTGATTACAGCAAGAATACGAAAAACAAGACAATGAAGGATACGACGAGTGCTGCAGGCACGGCCGGCACTTCTGAAGCGAAACAGACGAAGGGAACGACTGGGAATTACGGCAGGACCATCGGTCAGCCGGAGTTGTCGGAGAAGGCTGCGAAATACTATGAGCAGCTGAAGAAGAAGTACGGAAATTATGATTTTATTCTGGTCAGCAGAGATCAGAAGGAGAATGCAAAAGCCAATGCTGCAAAATATGCCAACGGCTATAAGACGGTTGTTCTCATTGATGAAGACAAGATCGAACAGATGGCAACAGACGAGAAATTCCGTAAACAGTATGAGGGAATCCTGAGTGGTGCCGCTGCACAGATACAGCAGTTAAAGACTAGCCTGCAGAGTTCCGGTGCGAATGTCAAGGGCTTTGGAATGCAGGTAAATGATGGAGGAACACTGTCATTTTTCGCTGTATTGAAGAAATCCAGCGCCGAGCAGAAGGCACGGATCGAGAAAAAAGGCGAGCAGAAGAGAGCAGAGAAAAAAGCTGCGGAGAAGAAGGCTGCTAAGAAAGAAAAGGAAGAACGGCTAAAAGACAAGAAGTCGGATAAGGTAGCAGACAGCAAGGAGGAAGCCGGCACAGAGGATACGGTAACGATCAGCGCCGGTTCCATAGAAGAACTGTTGTCTAAGATAGAAACCTACAATTTCAACACACGGAGTGACAGTGTGCAGACCGCAAGCGAACGGCAGGTCGGCCAGAACTTTGACTTCAGAGGGTAAGGTGAGGTTGCATGATTTCTATGGGGAAGTCCGGAGGTGTTTACGGGAGCGGCAATACCGGTTTGCCGCAGGCATTTTCCGGAGGAAGAAAGACGCAGAACAATCAGAAGAGTATCTTCGGAGCAAAAAATAAAAGTTCTGTTACCGATATCCGGCGGATGTTGGCGAGAGATGACCGGAACGGCCAGATGCAGGCGGCGAACAGCTGGAGCCAGGATTCCATCGTTACAAGTTCCCTGAGTTACAGTGAATCGCTGCGCAATCATAGGCAGCAGACGAAGAACACGACGCTGGCGCTGAAGAAATTGAAGTACCAGTTCAAAAATATCTCGTCCAAGATACTGCGGAGCAAGACGTCCCAGGCGGCAAAGCAGGCAGCCGGGCAGGCGCGGAGAGAAGTCCTGCGCCTGAAACGGCAGAAGCAGAACAGTGACAGCGACAGTGAAGAGATCGAAGCAGCAATCGCTCATGCACAGGCTATGGAACGTGTGGCGAAGAAAAAGGCAAAACATCTCGAAGAAGAGGAAATGGTGAAGGCAGCCGGCGGAATCTGGCAGGGAGACCGAATCTGCGAAGAAGAGACGAAGGATGTGCAGGACGCAGAGGCGGAAAACGCGCAGAATGAGGAAGAAATGTCTGCGGAAGGTTCCGCGGATGAAGTGTCCGGGGATCTCTCTGCGTATGAGTATGCGGCGGATAGCTATGATATATCCGATTATATTGATCTCGGCATGGATGCATTTTATGCGCAGGCAGGAGATTTTATGTCGGAAATGAGCGACTTTACTTCTGAGATGATGCAGGAAATGTCTGACAGCCTGCGTGACCTGATGGAAGAGATGGGACTAGACGTGGAATCGGATACCGTGGTCTCGGTGAACAGGGAGATGGATCCCGCGGACCTCAAGATGATGAAGATCAAACACCGCAACAAAGAGATGAAAGACATCGTCAAGGCCGATGCGGAGTACCTGAAAGCAGTCTTCGACCACCTGGAGAAAATGAAAGACAACATGGTCATTCCCACCGGAGGCGGCATGAGCTTATCTGCCGGATCCTCCGGGACATCTTTTTCTGCCGATGCCGCTGGAATCGGTGCTCAGGTCGCACCTGCTCCGGTAATCGATATTTCGTTATAAAGTAGTATTCTGAGGAACTTAGGGTATCCCGATTTTCATACATTAAAAGACATGAAAATCGGGATATTTTTATAAAAATATGCCAACATTTTTGATTTACGTGAAAAACCAGGCAAAAACATTTTTGATTTACGTGAAAATTAACTTATAAGCGAGAAAAAGGAGAGAGCGGATGAAAACAGTAGTATTGTTGTATGATACCAGTTGTATTTACGAAATTGTGATACTGAATTATTTTCTGAAAGTAACGGGAAAAGAAATGCAGTTTGTATCTCTGGACGGGAAAGAGATTACGACCACGGAAGGATACCGGATAGTGCCGGAGGATCGGCTGGATTCTGCGGATCCGAAGGATGTGGAACTGCTGGTTATTCCGGGAGGTGATATTGAGAAGATAGATACTCCGGAGGTATGGAAGTACCTGAAAAGAGTAAAGGACCTGGGCGGACGGATCGCCGCCATCTGCGCTGGCGTGGATGTTGTAGAGCATGCAGGACTGTTAGAGGGGATCGAATCGACGCTCTCCGGTGAAAAAGATGTGGTGACTTCCGACCGGATCACTACTTCGAGAGCAAACGGCTATGTGGATTTTGCAATCGAAGTGGCGAAACAGCTGGAATTGTTTGAAGACGAAGCGGATCTGCAGGAGACCATCGCTTTTTGGCGGGAATTTCGGCGGATAGAGTAATCCTCCTTGTTTTTCGTAACAAAACTCCAGCGTCAGCTCGCATTCCTGCCTGTGCGCACAGATATATTCCATGATCTACCGCTCGTTTGCCTTCGCGAAACTCTTTTCCAGGAATTCCTCACGCCCGTAGCAGATTATCGTGGGTCAAGACCTTTCGAGGAGTCAGGAATATGAGTCTGTGTCCTCAAGATCGGTTTTGTTTGACAATCCGAAAAAAACAAATTACATTTAAAATAATACTAATATATGAAAGGTGAATGCAATGACGATTGAAGAAATTCTATTAAAGGAAGAAAATCAGACATTTGATAGAAAAAGTATAAATATTTCTCCAAAGGATTTAGCAATACCAATTATTGCATTTGCTAATGCGGATGGCGGAGATATTGCAATAGGCGTAACCGATAAGACAAGAAGAATTGAAGGCATTGATTTTGAAACCAAGAAGCTAAATGAGCTCCTGAGAGTGCCATTTGATTTCTGCAATCCGACTATTAAAGTTGTAATAGAAAAAGTACCATGTGTCGATGAAAAGGGAAGAGAGAATCATGTACTTGTAATGCATATTGATGCAAGTCCACAAGTACATGCAAATCAGGCAGATGATGTATTCTTAAGAGTTGGTGACAAATCTAAATTGCAGACTTTTGAGGAACGTCTCCAACTCAATTATGATAAGGGAGAACGTTACTTTGAAGATAAAGCCGTACCCGATGCTACGATAGATGATATAGATATGGACTTTGTAAGAGAATATACAGATAAGATTGATTATGGGAAAAGTCCATTGGAATATCTTAAAGAGAACAGAGGATTTATAAAAGAGAAAGGTGGCGAGATACAAATCAGTTCCGCTGCAATTTTGTTATTTGGAAAGAATCCGCAAAATTTCTTCCCTCGCGCAAGGATTCGTTTTATACGTTATGAGGGAACCGAAGAAAAATTTGGATCAGAAATGAATGTTATAAAGGACGTCATCTTTGAAGGCACACTGCTTAACATGATAAATGAGGCAATTGCATATTTTGATATTGTCAATATTGGTTGACACATTTATCTCAAAGATATCATTTCCTATGCA
>ERZ779697.414-NODE-414-length-21980-cov-3.82052_pt1 | contig 21980 bp, 11 predicted proteins | sample MGYA00511881_ERZ779697 | MGnify/ENA primary metagenome ERZ779697 (study PRJEB29588, sample SAMEA2148105) | human gut metagenome | biome: human gut; feature: human-associated habitat; material: faeces | place: Denmark | collected 2008/2010 ... | reverse complement strand
ACTTTCGCCGTTTTGCCCGTCATCATTGAAAAACCGCTTCGTTATACGCCCCATACAATTTTTAAATTTATGAAGAAAGTAAAATTATTTTCCTTCGCATTGGCAGCGCTGATGCTGGGAGCTTGTTCAAGTGAAGACGTCATTGATAATGGCGGTCAACCGCAGTGGAATAGTCAGGGTAAAGGTTACATCAACCTTGCCATCCAACTTCCTACGCAGCCTAGTACACGTGCTGCTAACGATAAGTTTGACGATGGTACACCGTCTGAGTATGATGTTAAGAATGCTACGCTTATTCTGTTCGTTGACAATAAAGTGAATAGTGCCTATGACATGAAACTTAATTTCTCTATGGATGGCAATTCTGACAATATTACTACAACAGCCAAGATTACTCAGATGATAAATAAGATTAGTAGTACTGAAGAACAACAACCGAAAATTGAGGCTCTTGTCGTCCTTAACAATAACGGTGTGTTCACTGTAAGTGGTGATAATGATTTGCAGGTTGGCGGATCTCCTATGAAAGACAAAAGCCTTGCAGATCTTAATCAAGCTGTAAGTAATGCTATAGGAACTAATTATAGTTGGCATGAAAACGGCCTACTGATGTCTAATGCCGTTATGTCTAATACTGCCGGAGGTAGTTCTGTGCCTACAGACGCAGAAGTTGTAGGCCCATTAGTACCTATTGATGCTACGGATATTTACCGTACAAAGGCTGAGGCAGATGTAAATCCTGCTGCTACAATCTATGTTGAGAGAGCTGAGGCTAAAGTTACTATGACAGCTGCAGACGGAACGGTTACAGATGGCTCAACATTCGAATACAAAATTTTAGGATGGGCTCTTGACAATACAAACAAGACCAACAAACTGGTTCGTGACGTGACAGATTTCAATACATGGAGTACTTATCGTTCCGCTCTTTCGAAAGATGAAAATCCGTATCGCTTTATAGGAAGTTCAAAAATTGCAGATGATCTGTATCGTGTTTACTGGGGTGATGATTATAACTATACTGACGTACAATCTGATAATACAGGCCTTAGTACTATTGGCGGTGCACATGCTGTTATTAATGATAATTTGAATAAAGCTGATGGCAAAACTTCTGCATATTGTTTCGAGAATACCACAGACTTAGATGATATGTTGGAGAGAAATCTTACACGTGTCATAGTAAAGACTCAGTTTAATGGTGGTAATAGCTTCTATACTATTGATAATAACAGAGGTGAAATGTTTACAGACGTTAATGTAAAGAAAGAGGTTGCAGCACGTTTGTTAGCTGATCCCGATTTCAGCAAATGGGCATATGAAAATGTTGATGCAGGCCAGACACTTTCTTCTGATGAAGATTTTACCGTAACGTTGTCTACTGAAGAAGAAGGAGGAGAAAGTGCTGGACTGTGTACTGTTGCATCTATCGTTCTTAATGAAAAAGGAATGGCTAAACTGAAGAATGGCCATACAAACTATCCCACAAATGCTGCAGATTTGGTTAACGGCGATATCACTTTGAACTACTATGCAGATGGCGTGTCTTATTATCCTGTTTATATTAAACACTTTGGTGATGATTTGACACCATGGACTGTAGACGATCAGCCTGGTAGTACTATTTATGGCGATAATCCAGCAAACTATCTTGGTCGTTATGGTGTCCTTCGTAATAACTGGTACGATATCACAGTTAAAAACATTAAGAGCCTTGGTGATCCTAACGTGGTAGAAGTTATTGGAGTGCCAGTTGACAAGAAAGAATCTTACATCTCTGTTGATATCAATGTCCTCTCTTGGGCTAAGCGTACTCAGGAAGTAGAGTTGTAAAAATAGTTTATGATATCATATTTATATTGATTTGGCTTTCAATCAGTGTGCGGCCGGTTTGGGCCGGTCGCGCACTATTCTTCAAAAACTAGACAGACACGCAGGCGTTATGCCTGACAATTTTAAGCCCGCTCGCCCGGGGCTGAATAAACAAAGAGGCGGGGTGCTGCTGTTCCGGCACAGAGAGAGAAGAACAACCGCGGACAAAGATGCCGCAAATTATTATGAAATTACACGAGGCTGACACCTATTTATAATATATAGGCAAAGCCCACAACATATACAGCAAGGCTCCGACAGCTGAATAAGACGGCTGCAGGGCGCACGAGAATGAAGCAACACAGACGTGCAAAGACAAAACAACATCAGTTATAAAAGAAATAAAAATAAAAAAATATATATATGTGTATGAAGTATCTTTCAATAAAGCACCTGACTTTGCTGTGCATTGCAGCCCTGTCAACATCGGTGTTCACATCGTGCGACATGATGACTGAAGACAGAGACGACTGCCCTATGGGACTGTATCTCAACTTCAAGTATGACTACAATCTTGAGCGCGCCGACATGTTCAACGACCACGTTGGGGCGGTTGACGTATATGTGTTCGACGAAAACGGCAAATACGTAACCATGCAGTCGGAAGCCAACGTAGGCACGTCGATGCCCCTGGCCGTGCCTACATACACAATGAAGATGAACCTCGACCCGGGCAAGTATAAGTTTATCGTGCTTGCCGGACAAGACTCTTATGCGGAGCAGATGGAGTCGGGACGCGCACGCTTCGTCCGTTCTGACCTTACTGCCGGAGACGACATGACGGCGCTCGACATCAAGCTCGAGACAACGCCGCAGGGCAACAACATGCTCCTCGTAGACAATCACGGACTGCCACTCGACACGCTGTGGCACGGCATGGAGGTGGAGCCGGTGGAGGTGTTTGCCGAAAAGCCTACTTATCACACCATCTCGCTCATGCGCGACACAAAGAAAATAAACGTGACGCTGCGCGAGATTGACGACCCTACAAAGATGGACGTGGCAAACTATGACATGACCATCACCGACCACAACTCGCACATCCTCTGGGACAACTCGCTCGACGAGACCAGCACCGTTATCTACAAGCCGCACGCTACATGGAACACCGACGACCGCACGCCGGCTACCGACGCCAACGGCGACCAGCTTGAAGGCGTGGGCAAGATAGCGCATGCCGACTTTATGACTTCGCGCATATTATATCACGACGATGCCAAGGACGACGGCATACTGTCGATAGTTAACAAAAACACCAACATGGAAGTGGTGCGCGTCAACCTGCCCGACCTGCTCAGCCGTCTGCGCACGAGCGAGGAGATTTACCGCTATTCGGCACAGGAGTTTCTCGACCGCGGATACGACTATAAACTCGACTTTTATCTCAAAGGCGACCGCCTGGCTTACGTAAACATCAGCATCAGCGTGCTGGGATGGAGCAAGCGTGTGCAGTTTGAGGAACTGTGATAACCATCAACCTAAATCACGAAGACCTATGAACAAGAATATATTATATACGGTTAAGGGCGTTGCGGGATGTCTGCTTATGGCATCTCTCGCAGCCGGCTGTGCGCAGGAAGACATAGGCACCGTTCCTACAGGCGACATGTCGCCTACTTCTTATGTATCGCTCAGCTTCGCCTCGCCGCAAGGCACGCCTACGCGCTCTAATAATCCTACGGGAGGCGAAAAGGGCGACGGAGATGAGACCGGACAAAATTATGAGAATGAAATAAAAACTGCTGTAGCTTTCTTCTATCAGGGTAGTGGCACTGACGGAGTAAACAGCAAAGGCGATACACCAATCAAGGCTGCCGTGTCGTTTAACGTTGGAAGTACCATGTCGGGCGACCGCACATATACAACATCGCCGCAGCAGGTAGACCTCGAAAACGGAACATACAACGTGATCGTGGTGGCAAATCCGGGTGCAGACTGGTGGACAGGCAAGTCGCTCACACTCGCTGATGTGCGCGACCATATACAGACCGCGGCATGGACAGTCTCAGGCTCTGACTATTCAAACTTTGTAATGACATCAGCTGCCGACGCCACGCTGACGCTTGAATCTAACCCGGAAGATAATCCTGCCACTGCTGAGGTAAACGTAGAGCGCATGGCTGCAAGGCTCGACTATAAAACAACAGGAACTTATACGTGTGATGACCCGGCATATGAGTCAAACAACCAAAAGGCTACTGTTGAGATAACCGGCGCAGCCCTGGTGAACAATCTTACGGCAGGCAGCTATCTGTTGAAGCGCGTGGCTGACGATGTTAAGGGCACCAACCTGTCTTATCTCGGTGATGAAACTGCTGACGAGAACGGCGTAGCAACAAATTACGTGCTCGACCCGTGGACCACAAATAAAAGTAAAGACCTTTACGGCGAATGGTTTGGCAACATCTCGCAAGACCCTAATTATTGGGCCGCTTATGTTCAGCAGGGCACTTCTGTTTCTGACGGAACAGAAACATGGCAGCGTATAGGCTATACTCTCGAAAACACAACGGCAGCCGAAGAGGCAGGAAAACGTTACAGCACGGGCGTTGTGTTCAAGGCAAAGTTCTATCCTAAGGGCGTGGCAAATTATAATGACGGAGAAACATTCTTCGCGTATGGTACAAAGATTTATGCCTCAATGGAGGATATGATGGCCGGATTTTACGGAAGTAAGTTTGCTGATTTAGACAATATAACAAACTGCACGACATGGGGAGAAGTAAAACAGTTTATTACATCCACGTTGCTTACCAACGATCCGTCGGGATATAACAAATATCTTGAAGGACTGGCTGAGGGTAAAAACGATGCGGAAACTGTTTCGGGTGCTTCGCTTACATGGAGCAACTATATGAAGAATGAGTGCGGCTATTCAGCAAGTCTGAACAACGGCGTATATTCTGTAACACTTGACCAAAACGAAGATATATCTACCCGTGAAGCCTTGCAGCCTTACGGAACGCGCACATACGAAGATGCCACATGCTATTACACATGGTGGGTGCGCCACAGCAACGACAACAATGACGACGCAAAGGGCATGATGGAGTATGCCATTGTGCGCAACAATATATATAAACTCACGGTCAACAGCGTTTATTCGCTCGGAGGCGAAGTGCCGGAAGACGAGAGTCTGATTGTTGACGTGTATGTTAACGACTGGCTGCTGCTCGATAATGAGACTCTGCCTATGTGATGTAATGAATATAATGAAAAAACACTGACGTTATGAACAAGATAAAGCAACATATATATAAGGCTATGTTCTGGCTGCTGCCATGGCTGTGCGCCGTGCCACTCGCCTCATGCTCGTTCGACGACGACATCGACACGGGCGACGACAATGCTCCCGCCACGCTTCAGCTGAGCATCACAGCACGTGAGGAAGGCGACCTGAACACAAGAGTGGGTACAGAAGTGGGGCAGAACAGCGAGTATATGCACAACCTGCTCGTGCTATTTGTACAGGACGACAAGGTAGTGAAGAAATTCTTGCCTGATTTGAGTAATGACGAAGCAGCAAAGGTTGGAAACTTGAAGACATGGAAATCAGAGAGCTTCACGCTTACACCTGGTACATACACCGTGTATGCCTTTGCAAACATTGATTCTTATTTTAGTACGGCATGGAGCAGCCTTACAGGATTGGGGACTGAAGAAGGCAAGTCCCTCTCTGATTTGGGGGTAGATATTAATAATATCGTGCTTGAAGGCAATCCTGCCTCAAAGCTTGACTTAATAACTTATTTTATCCCGATGAGCGCAAAGGAGGACGTAACCGTTACGCGTTCTACACGCAACATCTCTATCGGTCTCGACCGCCTTGTCAGCAAGATAAGAATGAGCATCACGGGCAAGGCCGGCGCAAAGGTTACAGCCCTGTCGTTCGGCGGATATGCCGACAAGATAGGTTTATTCTCTGACACTCAAGTAAACAATATGCAATACACTTGTCAGCACATTGTGTTGAATGGTGAAGAAAGCCAGAGTATACAACTAAATGATGGCGGCACTTATCAGTTTGCCGATTTCTATGTTAACTCTTCGTCTAATAACCCTAATAACTCAGGATATACTGTTACTCTTGAAACAGACGAAAAAAATGGCACTACATACACGGCAACAACAGCACGTACAGAGTTGCCTCGTAACAGCATATATCCGCTTTCACTCAATCTTACAGGTTATGATGTAACTCTTGACTTGCATTGTTGGGTATCGCCTATAGGCAATGTGCCGGTAGAGGTAAAGCTGTCGCCCGATCCTGATTATTATACATGCACGATACCTGAGGGATGTCAATTTGAGTTCACGGTTGGAGTTACTCCAAGTGGAACAACTACAATAGCAGATCTCAAAAGCGCATGGACATTTGATAAAGAAAGTGTAACAGGTCTGGCTTTTGACAATTATACAGAAGGTGATACAACGGTAAAAGGCCATGTTACGGCTTCTGCCGGAAAGACATTTAACCTTACATTTGATGTTACATGGACAGCTGCCGGAAATAATTTCGAACGGAGATATAATGTAATCATAACTACCGACGACATTGCTAACTTCCCGTTTGTTCAAAGTCAAGAATCGCCAACATCTGTGTTCGGCCTCGACTATCTGCGTCATGAGATGCTCAATATGTTCATAAAATAAATCAAGGAGGAACTAAATCATGAAATACAAACATAATTTATATACGCTTCTCATCCTTTTCTGCGCAATGTTCGTTGCACAGAATGTTGTGGCGCAGGTGACAGGGGATAAATATTTTGCGAATTACAATGAGGAGTTAATTGATAAAAGTCGTTATAGCTGTATAGGGAGCTCTGGAGACTATAAAGATAATCCAAAAGAGTATGCCATTGATGGTAATCCAAATACGAATTGGAAGTCAACGTCGAATGTAAATCAACCATATATTATTATTGAATTTAATGATGAAGCTGATGCTAAAAATCTTAGCAGTCTCGAGATTTATGTCTCACAAGAAAATCGTCGTGGAGCGGAACTTGTTGTTGCTTCAAGTGGACAGACTGGATCAGGTTGGACAGAAGTAGCTAAAATAACTAACTTTAATGAGTCTGCCGAGCATAGGGTTACTATTAATCAAGCAAACATAAAAGGCAAATACTTAAGATTGCGTTTCACAAAACAAGATGATCAGTCACAAGTGAATATCAATGAAGTTTATTTTTATAAAAGTTCAGCTACTCAAGATTTGCCTACAGTCCAGCATAAGCCAGCCAAGTGGTATGACCTCCGTCAAAGTCTTAACCTCAATAATGCCGCGGACAATTTTGACGCTGATGAAAGTCTTGCAATGCATGCTGCTTATGTTAACTCAATACAGATTCAGTCTGCTCACACGTTGATAGACACACTCTATGTTCACAAAGGTACGAGCGTAACCCTTACCTTGCCTGACTATCTTAATGAAACAGCCAACAATAAGACTTATCAGCGTTGGTATAACTATATGACAGAGGGAACATTTGCTACAGGCAAAACAGGCAGTAGCGATGTCGTTGATTATCTTACGCCGGGAACTGCAACATCAGGAAATCCGACAAATGGTACAGGCTATAGATTTGCCAATGGCTATATCGGTCAGCCTTTGAGTTCGAACTGCTTATATACAATGGATTTCTATGTGCCTGAAAATAGTACTCAAAACTGGTATCTTGTGGCATGTGATGTTTCAGGATATACGGATTTTACGGAAAAATTTGACATAGATAATTCAAAAAAATCGGATTTTGCCGGTGATGGCTATTGGGAGCCTACATTGTCTCACCGCTTTATTTATTACATCCGCGTCATTGAAGATGAAACAAGTTGGGCTGCCAAGCAATTAAGTGCAGGAAAGCCTATTGAAGAAAAGGACATCACCATGCCTGCCACCCGTTTGCCTGACTTTACTAATGAAATGGTGGCGCTGTCGATGGATGCCCGTAGCTATCTTACGCCTAATGGTGGTACAAATGAGGCCAAAGGTAATTTAACCGTAAGCTTAGATAATAATACTGCCGGTATAACTCTTAAAACAACGTCCTTATCTGGTGAAGACCGTGTTATATTTATAAATTATCCGGTGACAAATTCGAACAAAACACAGTCCGTAAATACACCGACAGACGGTAGCGATCCGAAAGCAACGGTTAATGTTTACAGAAGTGGAACTTTGGTGGCACGATATAATCTTACGTTTAAAGAAGAATCACGCCTGTTGACACAGACTCAGGTTAGTGAGGCTAACAAAGATGTAAATAGCACTTACAGATATCGTACGCCGGACTATCTTAAGGAAAATTATGAACTGCTCACCGAGTTGAACTTCGACTTTGATAACGAGGTGGCTGCAAAATATGGTTTGCCCCAATGTTATCCATTCCCTCTTGGATGGGACAGCAGCACTTACGGATTCTATGACGGAGGTGTTGAAAAAGGGGATTTCACAGGACCGACAGGCTCTCATTGTCCTGAATGGGGATATTATGGCATCTTAAATTCATACGTTGAATGTAATGATAAAGATGGTGATAATTGGGCCTGGACAAGCTACACTTATACTACTCCGGATGATAAAGACCCGATAAGATTTAACAGCAAGGGCAACCAAAGTACATATCACTTGTATGCCGACGTGTCCGACCGTCCTGGTGTTATTGCACGTCTGCCTTTCGACCGCAAGTTGTGTCCCGGTACAGAGCTGTTTGTTACCGCATGGGTAAAATGTGCCAGAGGTTCAATAGATTCAAATAATGCAGCTGCCCTGTTCTCTATCATGGGTGTTAAGAATAGAGGCGTAGGAACAAGTTCTACAAAAGATTATACACCTATATTTAGATATCAGACAGGACAGATTCCTGCCACATATAGGAATGATGCTGGATTGGCTGTTGATGGATTTGATAGGGGCTATATTACTATCAATAATGATGGTAAAATTACCAAGGGAACTGGTGGTAATAACGACTGGCTGCAAGTGTATTTCTCATTTATCAATACCAATAGTGATGATTTTGACAGCTATGTTCTGCAGATTGATAATAACAGTGCTTCAACAAACGGCGGTGATATATACATTGATGATATCCGTGTCTATGTGATGTCGCCTAACGCTAAGGTTACACAGTTGGAGGCTGGCTGTACCAATGAACGCACTTTGACAAATATAGAACTCGACTGGGAACAGCTTATGTCACGTCTTGGTCATGATGAAACATCAACAGGCGAAGATGGCATTGACTTCTGCTTTATCGACAAGACAAAATATAATAGTTATTTGGCAGAATCTGGTCATGAGACTGATTATGAAGGAGCAGTGGCGGCTTCAGTGATTGAAATAGGAAATGGTAATGAAGTGGAAGGCGGTTATAATGGTAAGTATCATACGCTTTATTTCAATATGCCGTTTAAAGATAATACGACATATACAGTAGGAAGCAAAAACCTTGCTGCAGATAATGTGAAAGATAATAAGGCATATTTTTATGGTCGTACAGATGAAGCCGGAGTTAAGTCGCTTAGTGTTGACTTCTATTCTTCTCTGACTCCTAACCGTCCGTATATATTGCTTATAAATACGCATGATCCTAAAGATGGAACGTTAGATGCTGGAGATTTTAATTATAATATAAATGAGCCTTGTGTTATCAAGACAGAATTCTATGTAACGGCTCAGACTCTAATTCGTGTAAACGGTGAGGTGGTAGACCCGTCGACCGACTTCTGTGCCGGTCAGGTGTTTAACTTTTCGGCTAATCTGCGCGTGCCGACAGATATAAATGATGATGGTACGGCAAGTTATACCGAAATAAAGGATGGCGTGTATTTTGACTGGTTCTTCGGTACAGAGGATGAGTATACAGAAGTTAACGAAACGTATGGTGTATCATTATTGGATGCTCTTACGGCTTTCCGTAATATTTATACAGACAATGAGGATTTGACAGGTGTTCCAGCTGAAGGTAGCGGAGAGTTTACAAAAGCAATGTATGATATAATCAGTTATTATTTGGAGAAATCGGGTGAAGAAGGCGGACAGCATGCTTCTTTGGTATTGCATAAAGAGAATCTTGATATTACTCTCCTGAATTCAGGATTACAGTTGGTAGTTCAGCCTATACGTACATTAGTGCCTCCTGGAGGAATAGCGGAGGATATGTGGACTGCTGTTTGTTGGTCGTATATACCTCTGGTATTGACTACTTCAGGCAACGCTCCGCAGCTGCATGCCGGCTTCAACTCTGTGATTTATCCTGCTTCTGATTTCAATCCGTGCTTGCGTATTGGCTTAAGTCAGATAAATGAGACAACAGCCGACAAGCCGCTGAGAGTGGATTTGAGAGGCGCCAAACTTGTTTCAAGTAATGCAAAGTCATTAGGTATGGTAACGTCAGTTTCTTCAGATGTGTTCAAGAATATCTATCTTGTAGGTACTGATGATCCGGAATACAACAACGAGAAGTTCTTCCCTGCTGATTTTAGCGAGTATTCATTGCCGGTAGGATACTTGACAGAGCTGTATGCTGAGCCTTATGGCGAGGGATCGCAGTATAACGACCACATGAATATTTATTTCGACACTACTACGAAACAAGAAAACGGCTTCCAGTTCCAGCCCAAGGAAGGATATACCTATACGTTTGCCGTTCACTTTGAGGAGCATGGAGCGGACGGAGCTGATGTAAGCAATGCTTGTTTCGGTGTGTTCACGGTTGACATGAAGGTGGTGCCGGAGAATCTGGTATGGAGCGGTGCAGACGCTACAAGCAACTGGAATAACGATGCTAACTGGAAGCGCGCTAATGCTACAGATTTGAAGAATACTGACGGCACATATACAACTAACGAGGCTAATACCACGGCCAATGGTTTCGTGCCGATGCTGTTCTCTAATGTTATCATGCCAGCAGGAAGCAAGGTTGAGCTTTATATGGCAGGATATGCAAATGGTGGTGCATGGACAAGTACAAGCCGCCCAAGTTATATGGAATCACCGACAGAGAACATCCAGTATGACCTGATGGCTTATGACAGCAATGGCGCGCTTACGACACAGCGCTATCGTGTGAACATCTGCCGTGACATCCACTTTGAGCCGGGCGCACAGATGCTGCATGCCGAGCAGCTGATATATAACAAGGCATGGACAGACGTGGAGATTACTCCGGGACAGTGGACAGCCGTAAGCACACCGCTGCAGGGCATTGTAGCCGGCGACTGGTATGCTCCTACTGCAACAGGAAGACAAGAGACAGAGTATTTCAAGGATATCAACTTCACTGATGGAGGCTATAATCGCCTGAATCCTGCCGTTTACCAGCGCAGCTGGAGCACAGGAGCAACGATTGTAGAAAAGCAGACACCAAACACTCTTGTTTCGTTTGATACAGAATGGAGCTCTGCATACAACGACGCAAGCGTGCCTTATGTTGCAGGTGGCGGATTCTCAGTTAAAGGAATCTTGAATCAGGGACAACAGCAATCTTCTACAGAAAAATTGCTGTTCCGCTTCCCGAAGGCTGATACAGAATATAAAGTAAGTACTGCTGAAAATAAAACAGTTGACCGTACCACAGCAGGCAAGCTGCTTGTCAGCAACATGGTTGATCGCAGCAATCCATTGCAGTATGTACATCCTGATGTAGTTTCGGCAACGCTTACTCCGTCTGCTGACGGCAAGTATCTGATGGTAGGTAACCCGTTTATGGCTCCGCTCGATGTTCAGGCATTTGTGTCTGCCAACAGCGACGTGCTGGCACAGAAATATTGGATTAAATCTGATTTGACAACAACGGCTGTAACTTATGATGGTACAGGATGGTCAGAGGGCACATCTCTTATTGCACCGTATTCAGTGTTCTATGTTGAGGCTAAAACTCCTTCTACAGCAGGTGTAGAAGTTAAATTCACTGCTGGCATGCAGAAGTTTGAAACAACTTCAACGGATGATAGCTCACAGGCTGCTTCGCTTAAGATAACGGCAGAAGACGCTGAAGGCTCAAGCAGCGCGGCTGTGCGCTATACTGCTTCGGCAAGCAACGGCTTCGGCATGGAGGACGCACAGATGATTAGCGGACTTACAGGCAATGCCGACAACGCTCCTAAGGTTTACACCGTAGCCGGCAACACGGCAGTGAGCGTCAACCAGCTGAAGGACGCACAGCGCATACCGTTAGGCGTTACGGCAGCCGACGGCTCAGTTGTAACCCTTACATTCAGCGGCGTTGCAGCTGTTAAGGATGCCGCTATCTACGATGCCGAGCTGCAGAGCGAGACACCGCTCTACGAAGGCTATCAGCTCACGGTTAACGGTCCGTCATACGGCCGCTACTTCCTGATAGGCCACGGCTCAGGCACTACCGGCATAACAGAAACTCCTGTTGAGGGCAACGTAAGCGTAAGCTCTATCGTTCCGCATCAGGTTGTTGTTACGTCAGACACTGGGCTGCGCTCAGTGAGCATCTGGTCGGCAGGCGGCGCACTCTTGAAGAAAGTAATGCCCGAAGGTAATTATACTTGCACTATTAACGGCGTCAACAGCGGCATTGTTATCGTCCGCATTGACACAGCTACAGATTCGCATGTAAATAAAATAAGAGTTAGGTAAGTTTTAAGTTTTGGCCGTAAGGTCAAATTGCAGGTGAGTGGGAGTGTCCGTGAGGATGCTCCCATTTTTTTGTTTATATTGTTGAGCGTGGGCAAGCATGACAGATGATAGTTGGTTGTTATATGACACAGGCAGGCGGTAGAAAGCATAAATATACTGATGCTTCGCAAGTTTTCTGTATTACCGCATGATGACTTTTTGAAACATATTAAGGCTATATTAAAGATGTTTTTATGATAAATTATACGTTTAATATGTTAAAACCGTAATAGTATTTGACACATTGAAAAGTTTGCACTATCTTTGACACTGAAAGGCAACTGGCAGAACATAACGCCGAAGTACCTTAATTATATATATTGTGAAAATAGTTAATCAAAACATAAACCTTAAAACTATGAATTCAGAAAAGGTTACACGTATGGAGCACGACCTCCTCGGCTCACGTGAGATTCCGGCAGACGCATTGTATGGCATACAGACATTGCGCGGCGTTGAGAATTTCTCAATCAGTAAGTTCAATCTCAGCCAGTATCCGCTGTTCATCAACGGTCTGGCATACACCAAGTGGGCTGCGGCTGAGGCCAACCATCAGCTCGGGCTGCTTACCGATGCTCAGTATGAGGGCATCAAGGCAGCTTGTCAGGACATACTGGCCGGCAAGTATCACGACCAGTTCCCCGTGGACATGATTCAGGGAGGTGCAGGCACCAGCACCAACATGAACGCCAACGAGGTTATAGCCAACATTGCCCTGAAGCACATGGGGTTCAAGCCGGGCGACTATGAGCACTGCTCGCCTCACGACCACGTTAACCGTTCACAGTCGACCAACGACGCATATCCTACGGCTATCCACATGGGCCTGTATGCCAGCCATCTCGCCCTTGTTCCGCATATCAAGGAGCTTATAGCAGCGTTCCGCAAAAAGTCGGAAGAGTTTGCACATATCGTAAAGATGGGGCGCACCCAGTTAGAGGACGCAGTGCCGATGACGCTCGGACAGACATTCTCAGGCTTTGCAAGCATACTTGAGGCAGAGCTGCTGCATCTCGACCAGGCTGCAGCCGACTTCCTTGAGGTCAACATGGGCGCAACGGCCATCGGCACCGGCATCTGCTCAGAGCCGGGCTATGCCGATAAGTGCGTCAAGGCTTTGGCCGAGATTACCGGATGGGACATCACTCTCGCTAAAGACCTTGTTGGCGTAACGTCAGACACGTCTTGCATGATAGGCTATATGTCAGAGCTGAAGCGCATAGCCGTTAAGCTCAGCAAGATAAGCAACGACCTGCGTCTGCTTGCCAGCGGTCCGCGCTGCGGTCTTGCCGAAATCAATCTTCCGGCACGTCAGCCCGGCTCGTCAATCATGCCCGGAAAGGTTAATCCCGTCATTCCGGAGGTGGTAAGCCAAGTGGCATTCAAGATTATCGGCAACGAGCTTTGTGTCACCATGGCAGGCGAGGCAGCCCAGATGGAGCTTAACGCCATGGAGCCTGTCATGGCTCAGTGCAGCTTCGAGTCGGTAGACCTTATGGCCAACGCATGCGACACTCTGCGCACGCTCTGCGTTGAAGGCATCACAAGCAACGAGGATAACTGCCGCCGCGAGGTTAACCGCAGCATAGGCATCGTTACTGCCCTCAACCCCTACATAGGTTACGAACATTCTACCGAGATTGCCAAGAAGGCCATGGAGACAGGCCGCGGCGTGGTTGAGCTTGTGCTTGAGGAGGGCATACTTACCCAGAAAGATCTCGACACCATTCTTGATGCCAAGAACATGGTTCGCCCTGTTAAGCTCGACATTCACCCTAAATGTTAGTTTTCTGTTCCTGCTTTCAGTCTTTAACTTCGTTTAATGGCTAAGTTGGTATATTCCGTGCCGTCCGGTTTTTCAAAATGAATCCGGGCGGCACGCTTTTTGTCCTCACTGCCGTTGATCCGCGCTTCTGTCGTCATAGTCTGCTGTTTTTATATGGTCAGCTATGTCTGCCCAAAGGCATATTACAATATGTTCGATACAAGGCAACTGCTTTGCCGAATAAAAATGGGTGGTTTTCACTAAGAAAACGGCCCACTTTTGCATCATAAGTGGCCGAGTTACGATGCGTAAACGATAGGTTAATGATTTGAAACCTGCACACATGGTTTTGATTACAGTTTTTCTTCTTTAGCCTTTTATCCTGGGTTGACTTTAATCATAAGCGTGCTTTTTCCTTATGATTTTTTGATGATTCGCACGTTGCTGCTGTTGCTGCCTGTAAGTTTTATGCGAGTCGCTTATACGCAACCGGCTAATAAAGTCTGATTTTATGAATATTTTATGCGGGGCACACAGTTATAGGCATGACTCTTTATGTTCACTTTTGACATATTTTCAAAAAACATTGCGTTGATTTTGAAAAATCGATGATTTGCATTATCTTTGCAAGAAGATAAGCTGCATCTCGGCATAACGCTCAAACGCAGTTTGGCGATTCTGCTCTCGATTTGCATTATCTTTTTACATAGAAGGTGGAATATAGACAAATTAAATATGGAACAGAAATTTTTTATATATAACACATTGAGCCGCCGCAAGGAGCTTTTTGTGCCGATACACAGTCCCAATGTGGGCATGTATGTGTGCGGACCTACGGTTTATGGCGATCCGCATCTGGGTCATGCCCGTCCGGCAATAACCTTCGACATCCTTTTCCGCTATCTTAAGCATCAGGGCTATAAGGTGCGCTACGTCAGAAACATCACTGACGTGGGCCATCTGGAGCACGATGCCGACGAGGGCGACGACAAGATAGAGAAGAAGGCACGCCTGGAGCAGCTCGAGCCTATGGAGATAGCCCAGTATTACACCAACCGCTATCACGACGCCATGAGGGCTCTCAACGTGCTGCCGCCGAGCATCGAGCCTCACGCTACGGGACACATCATAGAGCAGGAGGAACTGGTAAAGCAGATTCTCGACAATGGTTTTGCCTATGAGAGCAACGGCAGTATCTATTTCGACATTGCCAAATATAACGAGAAATATCACTACGGCATACTGTCGGGACGCAATCTCGACGACGTTATCAACGCCAGCCGTCAGCTCGACGGAGTGGGCGAGAAACACAATCAGGCCGACTTCGCCCTGTGGAAGAAGGCACAGCCCGAGCACATCATGCGTTGGCCGAGTCCGTGGAGCGACGGTTTCCCCGGATGGCACTGCGAGTGTACAGCCATGGGCCGCAAGTATCTCGGCAACCACTTCGACATACACGGCGGAGGAATGGATCTTGTGTTCCCTCACCATGAGTGTGAGATAGCACAGGCTGTGGCAAGCCAGGGCGACCAGATGGTACGTTATTGGATGCATAATAACATGATTACCATCAACGGACAGAAGATGGGCAAGAGCCTCGGCAACTTTATCACGCTCGAGCAGTTCTTCACGGGCAACCATCCGAGCCTCGACAAGGCTTATTCGCCCATGACGATACGCTTCTTCATCCTGTCGGCCCACTACCGCGGCACGGTGGACTTCTCTAACGAAGCCCTGCTGGCAAGCGAGAAGGGACTGGCACGACTGATGTCAGGCATTGCCGACTTAGACCGCGTGCCCGTGTCAGACAAGTGCGACGCACAGACCGAAGAGTTTGTCAAGGGCCTTCGCCAGAAGTGCTACGACGCAATGAACGACGACCTTGCCACACCGCAGGTTATCAGCTATCTGTTTGAGGCATGCGGAGTGGTCAACAAACTGCTTGACCACAAGGCAACGATATGCGCCGACTGCCTGAAGGAACTCAAGGACACCATGCGTCTCTTTGCCTTCGACCTGCTCGGACTCAAGGAAGAGCACGAGGGCAACAACAGCGCCCGCGAGGAAGCCTACGGCAAGGTGGTTGACATGGTGCTGAGCCTAAGGGCCAAGGCAAAGGCCGAGAAAGACTGGGCCACGAGCGACCGCATACGCGACGAGCTTGCCGCTGCCGGATTCGAGGTGAAAGATACCAAGGACGGTTGCGTATGGAAACTTGATAAGTAGAATATTGAATGGGAGTGATGGAAACCATGGAAGCTCCACAAGCTATGGTGTCCATGATAACCGTTGGAGTCATGAGAGCATATTTAGGTTATGCGCTCCGATACAGTAAACGACACAACTGTAGCGCATGAATCCTGTTACTGCTAAATATCTGATAACGTATATGTGTGAAAAGAACGGCGGCACACGGCCGCACCCCTTGATGGCAGTCAGTGACGCCGCTCTTTTCTTTAATTTAAAATCTTTTATCCCATGCAGGATAGCCTCACCTGAGGCATTAACCAACTGAGGTCAGACTATGAGAAATATCGCTTACGTTCTGTTTTTATTGATGTTTATCCTTCTTACGGCATGTTCCGACCGCAAAGAGTATGTTATAGCCATGTCGCAGTGCAGCGAGGATATATGGCGCGACAAACTTAATGACGAGATGCGTGCAGGTACTTATCTTTATGACAACGTCAGGCTGGAAGTAGCTTCAGCCAACGACGACAACGTCAGGCAGACAGAGCAGATAAACAATTTTGTGAACGAAGGCGTGGATATTCTCATCGTTGCCCCCAATCAGATGAACACTGTTACACCGGCCATAGAGAATGCCTATAACAAGGGCATTCCCGTAATACTCTTTGACCGTAAGACCGGTTCAGACAAATACACTGCGTTTATAGGTGCCGACAACACCAAGATGGGCTACACCATGGGCGAATATGTTGCCCGCCGTCTTGGCGGAAGGGGCAGGGTGGTAGAGATTATGGGCCTTAAAGGCTCGTCGCCGGCCATAGAGCGCCATCATGGCTTTATCTCAGCCCTTAAGAATTTTCCTGATATAAAGATAGTTGCCACAGGCAGCGGCACATGGCTCCAGCAGAGCGGCCGCAAGGCCATGGACGCCATACTCGACAGCATAGGCGGCGACATCGACTACGTGTTTGCCCATAACGACCGTATGGCGCTCGGTGCCCGTCAGGCAGCTGAGGCGCGCGGACTTGCCGGCCGCATCAAGTTTATAGGCATCGACGCCCTTCCCGGCAAGAACAGCGGCATTGAACTGGTGCGCGACGGCGTGCTCGACGCTTCGTACATCTATCCCACGCGCGGCGACATGGTGATGCAGCTGGCAATGAACATTCTTGAAAAGCATCCCTATAAGCGCGAGAACCTCATGAAGACGGCTCTCGTAACCAAGGACAATGCCGAGGTTATGCTGATGCAGGCTGAAGAGATGAACAAGCTTAACGACAGGCTTGACAGGATGCACGACCGCGTGAACATGTATCTCACGCAGTATAGCCACCAGAAGGTGTATCTCATCATGTTTGTCATCATCGTTGTACTGCTCGTAGTGCTGTTTGTTGCCTTCTACCGCAGCATCGTGGTAAAGCGCCGCATGCGCGAGGACGCTGCCAACGCCAAACTGGTGTTCTTCACCAACGTCAGCCACGAGTTCCGCACTCCGCTCACTCTCATTGCCGACCCCGTAAGGCGTTTGCTCGAGGCCGACAACCTTACCACCCAGCAGCGCTCCATGCTCTGTCTGGTCAGGAAGAACGTTGACGTTATGCTGAGGCTTGTGGGCGAGATACTCGACCTGCGCAAGATACAGAACCGCAAGATGCAGCTGAGCGTCAGCCGCTTTAATCTGTCCGAATATGTAAGTCAGTGGGTGGCCAACTTTGAGCCACTTGCCGACAGCAAGGATGTTGAACTTAGCGTAGACTGCGGCAGCGAGACAGTCATTGAGGCCGATTTATATAAGGTGGAGCGTATATGCTATAATCTTATCAGCAACGCCATAAAATATAACCGCAAGGGCGGCCGCATAAATGTTAAGGTAAGTGTTGAAGAGCCGATGGCCGTTATTGTCGTGAGCGACACCGGCATAGGCATACCCCGCGACAAGATAGCCCATGTGTTCGACCGTTTCTTCCAGGTTTCAGGCGAAAACAGAGGAGGCACGGGCATAGGTCTTGCCATTGTTAAGGCCTTTGTAGAGCTGCATCACGGTGAGGTTACTGCCGACGGCAACGCTGATGGCGGAGCCGTGTTCACCGTTAAGCTGCCGCTGAAGCAGCCCGGCGCCAATATCGTAGAGAAGCCTGAGCTTAACTCAGATGAGATTAACAGCAGCGTGCTTGCCGACGCACCGCAGAGTGCCGGCATAGATATGATGACGGCTCCGGCCGACAGCGACCGCAAGTCGGTTGTGGTGGTAGACGACAACAGCGACGTCAAGGACTATATCGTAAGTCTGCTCTCATCCCAGTATGACGTGAAGTGCGCTTCCGACGGGCGCGAAGGTCTGGCCATGTGCCTGAAATACGTGCCCGACATAGTTATCTGCGACGTGATGATGCCCGTTATGGACGGTCTAGAGATGTGCCGGCGCCTGAAGTCGGAGACGGCAACGAGCCACATACCCGTGATACTGCTCACGGCACAAACCTTCGACGACCAGCGTGCCGAGGGCTACGACTGCGGTGCCGACGCCTACATCACCAAGCCGTTCAGCAGCAACGTCCTGCTGTCGCGTGTGCGCAATCTGCTCAACGAGCGCATGAAGCTGAAGAACATATATTCGGGCATCGACACAGAGGAGGAAAAATCGTCTGCCGACGACCCCGACACACGTTTTGTTGACGACTTCAGGCATTGTCTCAAGGGGCATCTGTCCGACTCTGAACTCAACGTTGAGACTCTTGCCGCCGAGCTTGGCCTTAGCCGTGTGCAGCTCTATCGCAAGGTGAAGCAGATTACAGGCTCGTCGCCTGTCGAGATAATACGCATCACCCGACTCAAGGCTGCCGAGCATCTGCTCCGCACAACGTCGAAAACCGTGTCGGAGATATCCTACGACGTAGGCTTCTCGTCGCCTTCTTACTTCACCAAGTGCTTCAAGGACTATTTTGGCCATCTGCCCAACGAAGGCCGAAGTGTATAGACATATATTTGCCTCATCTTTTCCGGATGAGGCTTTTTTGTATCATGTCGCTCCCTTCCGTAAGCCTTGCCGTGTGTCTGCCGGCATCAGCCGGTAGTGTATTTATCCAAGGTATGTCTCTTTATATATAATAAGGTGAAGTCTTGGGGCATATTTTGTATAATTTTTTACCTATTATTTATACAAATTATAAATTTGTACCTACGGAATTTTGAAAAGTGTTAATTATTTTGTGTTTTTGTATCAAGATTAACACATTTAACAACTTAATACACGCATTCTGCCGGCACTGCGCTTCACAACCGACAACGAAGTAGAGATTACGTTCAAGGCAAAGGCTGCCGACGCCGCTGCTCCTGCCAAACTGCAGATGATACTTTGCAGCAACGACGACAACCACACATCGCTCGGCACAATAGGCGACGTATGGACAGTAAGCAGCACCGACTATCAGGAGATTAAGGGACTTGTTGTTCCCGACAAGAGCGACGCCTACGTTATAGGTATCTGCTTTGACAACAACCAAACTGGCGCCGTAGTCAGCGTTGACGACATTGAGGTTAAGAACGGCCGTCCTACAGCCAGTCCGACAGCTCCTTACCCCCCCCCAGCCACTCCGTCGCAGGACGGCGCCCTGGAGGTTAAGCTGATATGGTATACACCTAACACCAACCTTGCCGGCGACTTCATCAACCATGCCGACAAGATGGAGCTTTACCGCGACGGCGTTGACGAGCCTATATACACCAGCCAGGCTACAGGAGCCACTCTTGCCGTTCAGTATGTAGACAGAACCATACCCGAGAAGGGCGAATATACTTATCGCGTTTACGCATATCTCGACGGACTTAAGAGCGACGCTGCCGTTGTCAAGGTAAAGGTGGGCTATTCAGTTCCTTCTGAGATTGAAGGTCTTAACGCAGTTGAGAACGACGACCACTCTGTAACAATATCATGGAACGAGGCTAAGCCCGAGGACGGCGACGTTAAGTATTACGTGCTTCGCAACGGCTCAGAGGTGCTTGCCGAGGACTGCACGGGCACATCATTTGTCGACAACACCATCGACACAAGCAACGGACAGCAGTATGTCTATTATCTCGTACAGCCTTACAACGAGATTGGCTACGGCCGCACCATGAGCACCACACTTCTCTTTGTAGGCGAGCCTACACCGGCACCGTTCAGCGAGTCGTTCGCAGGCGGAGAGCCCGAGCATCAGTGGATGAACGAGATTGTTAGCGGCTACGACGCAGCATGGGGCACAGGCGCAAGCAGTCCTTCATATCCTTCAGTTGAGCCTCAGGACGGCGACGGCGGTTTCGCAGCATTCCTGTCGACAACCCTTGCCGAGGGCAACGAAGTAAGATTCACGAGCGAGAAGATAGACGTAAGCAAGCTCGTTGACCCCGAACTCACATTCTACATGTATCTCGTTAACGGCGAGCAGACAGCCGACGCCATCGTAGTTGAGGCTTCAAAGAACAACGGCGAGTATGAGGCACTCACAAGTCCGATATATGTTTCAGGCAGCGATGCCGAAGGCTGGACAAAGCAGACAGTATCTCTCGACAAGTTTAAGGGCGAGAAGAACGTTCGCCTGAGCTTCAGAGGCATATCAGGCATCACTCACGACATACTGATAGATAACATCTCTGTAGGCGAAAAAGCTACGAGCGGCATAGGCAGCGCGCTGGCCGACGGCGTTAAGGTTTATGCAGAGAACGGCACTATAGTAGTCAGCGCTCCCGCAGAGAGCGACATTAAGGTCTACACAGCCGACGGCGCACAAGTCTACGCAGCACGCGGTGCAGAGGCACGTGTGGCAGTTGCCGGCGGACTTTATCTTGTAAGCGTCGACGGACATTCGGTTAAGGTCAGTGTAAGATAATCAGGCTTGGCTGAATAGTATACCTATATTATAAATAAATGTAGGGGCGCAGTTGTACATAATGTACTGTTGCGCCCCTTCTTGTTTTGTTTTCGGTGCCGTAAAGGATGCAGACCGATTATTTCAAATAATTCATCATAATCCGACATGATGCCCGCCTTATGTGAGCGTATTGTCTTTTGTTGTTTACTGATATGTCGGCTGTGCCAATGAGAACTCAGACGGCAATAATAACAAAGCATACGGATTAATGTATTGGTCTGCTTGTAGCATAATCCGTATTGGGCATGATGTCTGGTTAGGTATTATAGGCTATTTCGCCAAAATATGTTCGTCCGTGAAAATTTTATAATGTTAATACGGCAGCCGGATGTGCAGAATGTTATTAAAACATTTTATCTCTTATTGTTTTCATGACATGCCTGTGGGCAAGTCTTGAATAGGAAAATCTAATATTATTACATGGCTGATGTGTCTTTTAGGCCACAGAAAATGAAAAATAGCCAATATTATTCGTTCAAAACATATAAATTTTGTTTCATGAACGAAATTTTTAATTCATTGGTATAAAATTGTTAAGTAACTGTTCAAAATTAATTTTATAAATATGAATAATTCACGAATAAGTTCG
>ERZ779697.413-NODE-413-length-21992-cov-2.11683_pt1 | contig 21992 bp, 17 predicted proteins | sample MGYA00511881_ERZ779697 | MGnify/ENA primary metagenome ERZ779697 (study PRJEB29588, sample SAMEA2148105) | human gut metagenome | biome: human gut; feature: human-associated habitat; material: faeces | place: Denmark | collected 2008/2010 ... | reverse complement strand
TTACAACAGTTTATGGATATACGGAATGATTTTATAGATCTTTATAATGTACATGACAACCATAAGCCTAAACCTAAAAAAACAAGGAAAGCCCCTATCCTGACGGATAAAGGGCTTTTTAAATCCTTTTGTCTTCCTCCGGAGGAGGTTAACCTAAATACGATTTGAGGAGCTTGCTACGCGTACCTTGTCTTAGTCTTCTAATTGCTTTTTCCTTGATCTGGCGGACACGCTCTCTTGTGAGGCCAAATTTGTCGCCAATCTCTTCCAATGTCATTTCCTGACAGCCTATACCGAAAAACATTTTGATTATCTCACATTCTCTTTCGGTTAATGTAGCAAGGGCTCGATCAATTTCTTTTGCCAATGACTCGTTCATTAACGATCGGTCAGCGATAGGAGCATCATCATTAACAAGCACATCCAAAAGACTGTTGTCTTCGCCTTCCACAAACGGAGCATCTACCGAGATATGTCTTCCTGACACTTTTAACGTATCAGAAATCTTATCCACCGGAATATCCAGTTCGTCTGCAAGTTCTTCAGGAGAAGGTCTGCGTTCGTTTTCCTGTTCGAATTTAGAGAAGGCTTTGCTGATTTTATTCAACGACCCCACTTGATTCAACGGAAGACGTACAATTCTTGACTGTTCTGCCAAAGCTTGCAAAATAGACTGACGAATCCACCACACAGCATAGGAAATAAACTTAAAACCTCTGGTCTCGTCAAATTTTTCAGCCGCCTTAATCAACCCCAGGTTACCTTCATTTATAAGGTCCGGTAAACTTAACCCCTGATTTTGATATTGCTTAGCTACAGATACAACAAAACGCAGATTCGCTCTGGTCAATTTTTCCAATGCTCTCCGGTCGCCTCTTTTGATAGCCTGTGCCAATTCTACTTCTTCTTCTACTGTGATCAGATCTTCACGGCCTATTTCCTGAAGATACTTGTCTAGAGAAGCGCTTTCGCGATTGGTAATGGACTTTGTGATCTTTAACTGTCTCATCCAATGTTTTTATATTGAGAATATCAGGGTGCAAAGATAATATTATTTTTATTGACAGAATTGGCTGGATGCACCCTACACCCAGCCAATTATAAACCTTTAACAATCTTCCCGCCAAATAAGACAAATATAACGTTATTTTATTATTCAGCCAGGTCTATAGCATATACTTTCGTACGTCCATTCGGGTAGAAACCTTTTACTACGATATAACGATCGTCCTCATTTCCTTTCAAAACCTTGTCAACTATTTTCTCAAGTTGTTCAGGAGATGAAATCTTCTGATCGTTTACAACCATGATAATGAAGCCTTTTTTGATACCGGCATCTTTCAGTTTACCATTCAACAAACCAGTCACTTCAATACCATAACTTACACCTAATTCACGTTTCTGTTCGTTTGTCAACGCGCTAAAAGCAGCTCCTAAAACTTCAGCACTGTCGGCGGTTCCTTTCACTACAGCCGTACTACCCTGTGCGTTACGAAGTTCCACATTAAATGTCTTGGTGCTACCATTACGGTCTACAGTAACCTGTACCTTGTCACCCGGACGATATTTACTAATCTGTTCCTGCAAAGCATTCGCAGATTTCACTTTTGCACCATTTACAGCAACAATCACGTCACCTTTTTCAATTCCGGCTTCCTTGGCAGTACTGCGATCTGCGAAATCAGCCACACACGCACCTTCGGAAACTTTTATCTTGGATTTCAAGGTGCTCAGCTCTTCTTTCTGTTTAGCCGGCAAGTTCGGATAGCCCAGCATGTCGGCGATGTCACCCACACTCATAATTTGGACACCCAGGATTGCACGCTGCACCGTACCATACTGCTTCAAGTCGTTTGCCACTTTCCCTGCAATACTGATAGGCACTGCAAACGAATAACCTGCAAAGTTTCCTGTTTCGGAATAAATAGCAGTATTAATACCGACCAACTCACCTTTCGTATTCACCAGCGCTCCCCCACTATTACCGGGGTTCACGGCTGCATCGGTCTGGATAAAGGACTCGATCTTGCTCTTGTCTCCACCTCCCATCGAGATACCACGCCCTTTTGCGCTCACAATGCCAGCCGTAACCGTAGAAGTCAAATTAAACGGGTTACCGACAGCCAACACCCATTCCCCAACTTTCAGTTTTTCAGAATCACCGAACGGAATGGTTGGAAGATCTTTCGCATCGATCTTAAGCAAAGCGATATCTGTCGTCGGATCGGTTCCAACCAATTTGGCTGCAAACTTACGATTGTCATTCAATGTCACTTCCAGCTCATCCGCTCCATCGATCACATGATTGTTCGTTATAATATATCCATCGGTCGAAATGATCACCCCGGAACCGGCCCCGACCCGTGGTTGCGGTTGCGGGCGTTGGAACCCTCCACGTCCTCCGAATCCGAAGAAATACTCGAATGGATCGACATACTGCGGCTGATTGCCTCCGTCGGCATATTGTTTGGCATTTGTCGTGGCCTTAATATGCACAACGCCATGAACCGTACTTTCTGCAGCCGTAGTAAAATCCGTATTCTCTGCAGCAACCGTGTTATAACCGGCTAACCGGATCGGCTGGTTGAAGGTATTTGCTGAGCCGGAAGTGCCAAATACCAGTTGATTCTTATTAATCAGGTAAGCACTCGTCCCAACAGCCGCCCCCGCACTGATTGCAGCCACGAGAACTATACCAAGCACATTTTTCCACATCTTTTTCATACTCTCATTATTTTATCAAACATTTAAATTTAACATTTTTCTTTCGACAAAGAAAAGTCAAAAATCGTGCGATTATTCCATTTGCAACTATTTTTTTATCACTTTTAACGGCACTCTGCAAGGGCTTAACTGCGATTAACAGTACTGTGTAATGCAAAGTACCTTTTTAACAATCAACTGTCTGCCAAATGGTCATACATTCAATAATATAACAGCAGGAAAGGCAGAATGTTTCCCATGAACCTGCCATCAGATATCTATGTAATTTATTTTCAACAATGTCGAACATATACATAGCATTATCGAAAACAAATTAGACTGGAAGAAAAGTAAAAGAGAACTATATCGAACCATTTTGATGTGGTTATCCCTATTTTCAATTTTCAATTGTCGATTAAAAGAATTACCTTTGTCGCATTGCAGTCTGCCGGTCTGTCGCTCGTCCTTCAGGACGGGAGGAACGTCCGGGCAACAAAGAGCACCATACTTCTTAACGGGAAGCTGTCCGTAAGGGTAGAGTAGCGTAACAGAAAACGACCGCCGGCCTGTCCGGTAAGGGTGAAAAGGTGAGGTAAGAGCTCACCGGGTCTTATAGCAATATAGGATGCCGTACGCCTTATGGGTTGTAAGGTCATGTATACCGGCGCATGTAGGATTGCTCGTCCGATGCCGGGGGGTAGACCGCTAAAGCTTACTGGTGACAGTAAGACGAGATAAATGACAGACGCTCCCGTGCAAACGGGAGTACAGAACCCGGCTTATAGGCAGGCTGCTTTTTTATAATGTGCCAGTATACCAATTCAACAATATGCCAATTAAATGGTTTTCTATCGGTATATTGGCACATTTAATTTATTGGCACATCATATATATGAAAACAACCGGTAAAAAGACGCTCGGAGAACGGATCAACGCCCTACTGACAAGAATGATCCGTTTCGTCACTTACGACATTTGGCGGATCACCGAAAATGAAGTAAGCGGACTGAAAGAGCTTTATATCAACATCATCAAGACAATAATTCTTGCAGTCAGGGGGTTTCAGAGCGAGAATCTTCAAACGAAAGCCTCCGCCCTCACCTACAGCACCTTGCTATCCATCGTGCCTCTCCTAGCGGTTCTGTTGGGGATAGCCAAAGGGTTCGGCTTCCAAAACACCGTACGCCAGGAATTGTTCGACTATTTCCCCGGACATGAAGTGGAATTGACCAAGGCTTTCGAATTCGTAGAAAGTTATCTGGAGCAAGCACAAGGCGGCGTAATCATCGGGGTCGGCCTGATCCTGCTATTTTATACAGTTGTCAACCTGATCTCATCCATAGAAGACACGTTCAACGACATCTGGCAGATACAGAAATCACGTCCGTGGTATCGGAAGTTATCCGATTATCTGGCCTTGTTCCTGATTTTACCGGTACTGATGACGGCTTCCAGCGGTTTATCCATCTTCCTGTCCACTTTGCAGAACTCATTTATCAGCCAGTACTTTTTCTTTACTCCACTGGTCGAACTGATACTGAACATAACTCCCTACCTCATTACGATCCTGGCATTCACAGGACTTTATATTTCATTACCCAATACGAAAGTACGGTTTGTAAACGGCCTCGTGGCTGGAATCCTGTCAGGCATCGCATTCCAATTCTTCCAGTTTATCTACATCAGCGGGCAGATCTGGGTGAGCAAATACAACGCGATCTACGGTAGTTTTGCCGCCTTGCCCCTGTTGTTGCTGTGGTTACAATTGTCATGGCTGATCTGCCTGTTCGGGGCGGAAATCTCGTATGCTTCCCAAAACGTGAAGAAATTCAGTTTCGAGCGTGACAGCAAGAACATCAGCCGGCGATATAAGGATTTCCTCACGCTGCTGATAGCGTCCCTGATCGTAAAACGGTTCGTAAAAGGAGAAAAGCCTTATACGGCAGATGAATTGTCAGACGCTTACCGCATACCGATCCGTATCACGACACAGATACTCTATCAACTGACCGAACTGCACATCATTATCGAAGTCAATTACGGAGATGACGAACGCGTCGTTCACTACCAGCCGGCCATCGACGTAAACAAGATCACTGTCAGTTATCTACTGACACGCATGGACGAATCCGGCTCGGAGAACTTCAAGATCGACACGTCCAAATTGTTCAGCAAGGAATGGAAAGCCTTGCTGAAAACCCGCGAGGACATGATTAAGGCGAATGACAACATTTTGTTGAAAGACCTTTGAACAATTGACAATGGATTATTGACAATTATTAAGGGATGGATAAAAGAAAAGGGAATACAGATCTGACAGAAGGGAAAGTATGGAAAGTGATCGTTCGCTTTGCAGTGCCGTTGCTGGTCGGAAATCTGCTGCAACAGTTCTATAACATAACGGACAGCATTATTGTCGGACAGTTTCTGGGAAAGGAGGCACTGGCAGCGGTATCGGCTTCCTTTTTCATCTATTACTTCATCATTTCGCTCGTGATCGGTGTAGGAAGCGGTACTACGGTAGTCATTTCACAACTTTTCGGAGCCAAACAGTATCAAAAGGTACAACTTGCGTTTTCCTCCTTCTTCATATTCATGTTAGTCGGAGGAATAATACTATCCATTGCAGGGATTATTTTCGCCGAGCCGGTTTTCCGCCTGACCAATACGCCGGAAGAGGTTATTCCGCAAGCGGTAGCCTATTTTCGCATTTACATAGGAGGAACATTCCTGTTCGTAACCTTCAATAGCATCATTTCGATTTTGCGAGGCGTGGGCGAGTCTGTTCGCCCAATGCTGTTCATTCTGATTACGACAGTCCTGAACATTGCGTTCGACTTGCTCTTCATACTCGTATTCAAATGGGGTATAGAGGGAGCTGCTCGTGCGACTGTCGTTTCGCAGGGAATCGGCATGTGTATAGCCCTAGCGTATGTAAACAATACGCACCCCTTGCTATCCATCAAAAAGCAAGATATGCTGTTCGACTGGAAACTGTTCAAAGAGAGCTTAAAAATCGGACTGCCGACAAGCGTACAGCAATGTGCGATCGCCCTCGGACTGATCGCATTGCTGGGAATCGTGAATAGTTTCGGAACCAATACACTGACAGCTTACGGTGCCGCCGGAAAGATAGACACGATCATCACTCAGGCTATCCTCACCCTATCAGGAGCGTTAGCAGCTTTCTGCGGACAAAATATCGGAGCCGGGAGACTGGACCGGGTGAAAAAGGGAGTACAGTTTACGATGTACACGAATATAGCCCTGGGACTATTAACTTTTGCCGCCGTCTATCTATTCGGCAACGAGATGATGAGAATTTTCACGAAAGACATAGATGTCGTGGCGATTGGAAAAGAATATCTGCTAATTATCGGTGGTTTCTTCATTGTACATGGGGCACTGAACGTGTACAACGGAGCACTCAGGGGAGCTGGAGATACCTTGTTCCCAATGATAACCAGCCTGGTCTGCCTCTGGCTGATCCGTATTCCCCTCGCCTATTATCTCAGTTCATGGTTGGGACGCAACGGAATCTGGTGGGCGATCGGTATCAGCATCACAATCGGACTAATCGTGACCTTCGTTTATTATAAGATGGGGTTCTGGAAGAGAAGAAGGAGGATTTATGAATTATGATTTCCTGTTACACTGCATAAATCATAATCCATAAATCTCAGTACCGATTATAGCTAATCACTTCTTTCAGATCTTTGCGTTTCTTAGGTCTGTCCGGTTGGGTAGAATAGCCGATAACGATGTCCAGCAAAACACGTTTGCCGGAAGGGATATCCAATAGTTTACGAACTTTCGTTTCATCAAACCAGCCGACAATACAACTCCCCAACCCTTCATCTTCGGCAGCCAGCACAAGGTGAGCGGCCGTTATGCCGATATCCAGATGGGAGAAATTCTTGTCCTTGATCCACGAGCCGATACCTGCTGTCAGATTCGGCCTCTCCTCCACGACCAAGATATGTACGGGCGCCTGTTTGGTGAAATGGTTCATTCCCAAAACACGGTTCGAAGTTGCGTCTGCCACCCGATTCTTCAGTTCGGGATCATCCACCACAATAAAATGCCAAGGTTGGGAATTACAAGCAGACGGCGCGATACACGCCGCCTCCAGAATACGCTGTAATTTTTCCTTTTCCACCGGACGCTGCGGATCAAAAGCCCGGTCACTTTGGCGCCGGCTTGCTAAAGAGAGGAAATCTTTCATTTGAACTGCATCATCTTACTGATATACTTACCGACAATGTCGAACTCAAGATTGACGACCGTACCTTTTTCGATCTGGCAGAAGTTGGTGTTGTCATGCGTATACGGAATGATCGCTACCTGAAAACTATTCTGCTTCAAATTACAGACAGTCAGGCTCACACCATTGACACAGACGGAACCTTTCTCGACAGTTATATATCCCTGCTGCGCCATCTCTTGGTCGAACGGATATTCGAACGTATAATACCAGCTTCCATTTGCATCTTCCACACTTGTACAAACGGCAGTCTGGTCGACATGCCCCTGCACGATATGTCCGTCCAGACGTCCGTTCATCATCATACTGCGTTCCAAATTCACGAGTGAACCTGGTTTCAGCAGCCCCAAGTTGGAACGTTCCAGAGTTTCTCGCATGGCTGTAGTTGTGAATGTATCCCTATCTTTGCGAACCACAGTCAGGCAAACGCCATTGTGGGCCACACTCTGATCTATTTTCAATTCATCGACAAAAGAACACTTCATAGTGATATGAATGTTGTCTTTATCATGCTCAATCGCCACGACCTGAGCTGTTTCTTCTACAATTCCTGAAAACATAAGATTGTTGTTTTAATGATTATCGAAGTCCAAAGATACGGAAAAACCTTATATTTGCCACATATAACAATAATACTTAATATTATATGGAAGCAGATAAAGTAGACAAATTTCTTCTTGCCAATGAAAGCAAATTTCCTGATTATGAAATTCCTATCCATCGACTGCTCGACCTTCCTCCTGAAAAAGAGGCGATTTTAGCAAAAAACCATTTCAAAAGCCCGATCTGTATGTTGTCCGTTTCTTGTTTCTTAGGATACTTCGGTTTGGATCGTTTCCTGATCGGGGACTGGGGTAAAGGTATCATTAAACTGCTCACAGGCGGTGGTCTGGGAATCTGGTACATCATCGACTGGTTCCTGATCGTGAGAGCGACAAAGAGGAAGAATATGGAAAGATTAGAAGAGATCATAAATCACCCCTAACTATCATTTTAGCTGTTTTACCAGACATAGAAGTACGCTAAAAGCATTAAAAGTGGAACGTTTTCAGAAAAGAATAAGCCTTTTCTGTCGAAACACGTTACTTTTTAGACAAAAGATGCCTGATGTTTTTCTCAAAACGCCCGTCAGAGCGCCTTTTACACCCCCATCTGAAAGCTATCGAAACCCTGGTCTGCAGATAACTGAGATCCGGATCTCGACAGACAAAAGCAACTACATATCTGATAATAAACCATATAGTACGCGTAAAAAAGCGATCACACCCATGATAGTACAATCATAGAAAAACAACTGTCATGCCAACTATCATTTTATGTAGGGCTTGACATTCATAGTTTCAACAGCAAAGCATGATAGTATGACAATAAAATAGAGGTAAAGCTAAGTGCCTTACCTCTATCATTATTGATTGATTATATATCGTCAGATATATTATTGAGCTTGTTCCAACTGCAATGTCTTAGTCGGTTCGTCGCAAACTTCAGTCGGACCAAAATACTGGATAGGACCAGGATAAACATAGCTTGTCGTCATAGCCCATTCATCGCGGTTAGCAGCAAATTTCTTGAAAGGAGCACCGTCGAGCTTAACCAAAGCTTTCTGGATAACAGGTTTCATTTCGCCGTGGCGTTTTTCCATGTTCATCATCATAGTTACAGGGATACCACCAGCGATCCACTTGTCAGCCGGAGCTGTCGTGTTGCGTACGGAAGACATATAACCTGTCTTGCCGGCGGCGATCAGGCAAGAAGCCGTATAACCCAAAGAATAGCAGTAGTCCGCATCATAGTTGGATGGAGCAGCGCAACGGCCTTCGTAACCGAAGAAGTGGTGCTGTGCAGCAAACTTGCCGACATATTTGCCTTCGGCCTTCCATTCTGCCAACTTCTTGCCAACCATTTCTGACAGCAATTTTTCTGTTTCGATCAGAGAAACCTGTACGTTTCCATGCGGGTCGCGATCGAGTGACAACTGACGTGCCACACCTTCCGGCAGGGAAGCATACAAGTCGGAATTTTCTTTTGTCAACTTGCTGATGATGTAAGCACGTTGTTCGCTCTTCTTGATCATCTTGAATTCGGCATCGTGTTTAGCAAGGAAGTCGTTCAGCTCAGCGATCAGGCGTTTCATAGCCGGAACGAATTCGATCAGACCTTCGGGAATCAGCACCGTACCGAAGTTGTGGCCTTCGGCAGCACGTTTTGCTACAATTCCGGCGATGTAAGTCACGATATCGTCCAAAGACATGTTCTTTTCCTCAACTTCTTCGGAGATGATACAAATATTCGGCTGAGTCTGCAAAGCGCATTCCAAAGCGATGTGAGAAGCAGAACGTCCCATCAGCTTGATGAAGTGCCAGTACTTCTGTGCCGAGTTGCAGTCACGCTGGATATTACCGATAACTTCGGAATAAACCTTACAAGCCGTGTCGAAACCGAAAGAAGTTTCGATCTGCTCGTTCTTCAGGTCACCGTCGATCGTCTTCGGACAGCCGATTACCTGAACACCGGCCCCCGTAGCCTTGTAGTATTCGGCCAGTACGCAAGCATTTGTGTTGGAGTCGTCGCCACCAATGATAACCAGAGCCTTGATGTTCAGTTCTTTCAGAATTTCCAGCCCCTTGTCGAACTGTTCTTTTGTTTCCAGTTTGGTACGGCCTGAACCAATCATATCAAAACCACCCGTGTTGCGGTACTCGTCAATAATGTCAGCAGTCAGTTCCATATATTTATGATCGATCAGACCACCAGGTCCGAGGATAAAGCCATACAGACGAGAAGCTGCGTTGTTAGCCTTGATACCGTCGAACAGACCTGCAATCACGTTATGACCACCAGGAGCCTGACCACCGGAAAGGATCACACCGACATTCATTGCCGGCAGTTCTTTCTTTTCGTTGCTCTTTTCAAAAGTAACGACAGGCATTCCGTACGTGTTCGGGAATAACTTTTTGATTTCGTCCTGATCGGCAACTGATTGTGTATACTCACCATCTACGGCTTTTACAGCTCCTTTCAATGCAGCGGGAACCTTTGGCTGGTAAGCTGCTCTTGCAATTTGTAATGCACTCTTTGTCATTTCTTAATCTGATTTATTTAGAAAGTATCTGATTCCTAATTAAAGGCGGTGCAAATATAGAAATTTTTCTGTATTCGCGAAAGAAGATAATACGATATAGCCCTTTATTCCGCATTTTTCTTCAGCCATTCACCAACAGCCTGTTTTCCTGAACAGGCCTAACCACATAAGTCAGTTCCTTACCCGTCAATTCCAAATACATAAAACCGCTGGATAAGATGATTTCCATTTTATTATCAATCACGATATATCAATCATGATGGGTCAACAGTGAATCATCCAAGGAAAAAGACCATTGAGGATTATACTTTTGCAAATCAGCAACAGCACTATCATTCAAATGCTTCGAATGATAGACGAGTTCTACTTTTTTGTTTGGCAAAATCAATTTCAAGACATCCTTGCAGGCATTCAGGTATTGATCGTACAGGCATATCTTTTTCGCATCCTGGCATAGTGCTCTTATGTGCCTGATCGCCTTATCTCTATGGACATTTCTATAAAAACAACCGGTGATATGGCTACTGATCTGATCGGACATGATATTGACATACGGATAATCTGTTCTGTCATCACATAATATCAATTTATAGTCAGTCTTTCTTGCCAGTTCTTCCAAAGTCTGCTTTGTTAACCGGGCATACTTTAAAGAGTCATAAAGACTTTTCGACACACGATCGCCAATCCCGATATCATCTAATTGTCTGGTATTGGTCAGAAACTCGCCACAACGAAACTTAAGCAAGTGCAAGATTATATCTTTATCATAGTCCTGATGCTCCTTAAACAAATAATATTGCTTATACAAAGTATCAGACAACACAAAACTATATTTCCCCATATTATTCCATTTCAAGCAGTTCAGCTAAAGTCGCATCGAAAAAACCTTCCGGGAAGTCACGAGTAAACTTGCCATCCTCTTTAAAGCCAAGTACAATGAACGGATTCTGGATGCCCTCTTTATACAAAATGGTCACATCATCTTTCAAAAAACGCTTTTTATAAATCTCATAACCAACCTTATATATAAGGTGTTCGCAATGTGTTTCTATGATTACCTGTATACCGGCTCTAACAATAAAGGCCAAGAATTCACCAACCTTTGCCTGGCTGGCCGGATGAAGATGGATTTCCGGATTTTCGATAAGAATAACATCATTCTTTTTTGCCCGCAAGCACATGATCAACATTTTGGTAAGATAACTTACGCCAGCTCCCAACTGGAAAGGCGAAATATTCCCCAACCCATCACTTTTATACTGTACCTCGACCACATCATCCAAACGGCGTTCCGTCTGCAACTCCGTCGGTATATCTAAAATATAAGACAACCAATAATTCACCTGAGCAGATAAAGTATAAGAGGAATCATCTTTAATCAATTCCGGCATTAAAGGATTAGATTTTTCTTTTTCAAATGAACCTACTATATACTCACCGACTACGCCCACTTTAAACTGTGGCGAAATTTTGGAATGCAACTCCGCCCCGATTCTATTGGCAGACAAATAGTATAAATTTTGCTCTATGTCGATCGGCATGCCGGCATCCTCTTCCGAAGGAAGAAAAACCAAAGAGAGTTCATTTGTTCCGTGATAGGAAATATGCACATTATCGATATCGATATCGACCCTGACACTTTTTGCATTATAATACTTATTTCTAATCGTATCGAATGTCAGATTCACAATAGTATCCAGTAAAATTTGTCCATTTTTTCCTATCCTGCGAACAGGAAGTAATACCGACTGTATCAAACTTGACTTACCTGCCGAGTTAACACCCGTTACAATTGTAAAAGGCTTTATCTCCAAGTTCTCATCATGAAGACATTTATAGTCTTTTATTTGTATATGTTTTATCATAACTGAATCCTGTTTATTATTTTATCCATTCGATCAAACCTGAAAGAGACACTTGTAGTCGAGTCTATATTACCGGAAAAATAACGGGAATCATCAAACTCTTCCTTTACAGATTCTATATCCAGTATGAGTCTTGACGCCCATGTGTAATCAATTTTCTCAGGGACAAAAGAAAACAAATAACTTAATGCCTCAAAAAGAGGCATGTTTATAGGTCTTCTAATCCCATTTCCCGAAAAACGAAAACCATTTTCTCCTAAAAGATCATAACTGATCTGCATACAGCGAATAAATAGATTCTCATAATCTACAATCAATTTTTCAGGTGCATTATCATTCACATAAACCATAAAACGAGCTAGAAAATCATCTATATCCCCCCGGTATTGGAGAGCCGGAATATCTTTAAACTCTCCACGATGCAACATCAGGAAGGCCATTGCCCGTAAAACGACATATTGGTCTTTCATCCTTTCTTTATTAATAGAACGCCCTGTCGCAATCAAAAATTCGGGAGAACAGCAAAGTTTATCCAACATCCGTGTGCAACGTCCACGGTATAAGGCATTCCTCATTTCCTGCTTATTCAACGGAGTTCCTCCGCGATTTACCCGATCAAAGATATCATACTTTACCCGCTCAGGAGTCGGAGGCTGTATAATATAAAAAAGTAATTGAAAGTCTTCAATAACTCCCTGTTGCTTCAAATCCAAATCCGCAAAACAACATCCATTAAACTGCTTCAATATTCTCAGATTATTCAATTTGAACTTTCCTTCCAGAAAATCCAAAATAGCACTTATCCTTTGTCGTCCGTCAACAACTTGCTTCTTCCCATTCTTATCCTCAAATAAATACATTAATGGTATAGGAATTCCCATTAGGATCGATTCGATCAGCTCGGACTTCTGCCTTTGTTTCCAGACATCATGCCTCTGGAAATCCGGATCAATTATTAATTCTTTCCGCTTCAGGCAAAGTGTATGCAAATGCATAATACTATATTGAGCCTTTTCCACCCTCACTTCGGCATTCGGATATATGGTATATGAATCATCTCCGTTTATTGACAGATCGGCTTGTTCCACATCGCTAACCACATTTTCATCACTGTTTATTATTGATGCTTCATCTTTTATATCCATATTTCCCATATATTTATCCTGATTTACGATTGAGCAATAGTCTTTAAATTAATAAAGAGATAAATGTTTCATGCAAAGATATTGAGATTTATCGGAAAATCGAATAGAAATCGTCCATTTACTTGCTATCAGATATCTGGTAAAACATCGTTTTGCCCGGTGACGACAACGAGGCGGGACGGGCGTCCGCCGAAACGGCACGCTTGTAGTTCGGTTTGCCGCTCATCACAAAGTGCAGGGTAATTCCTGCTTGCACATCCTCATAGGTCAGATATGATTTATCATATTTCTTTCCGTTGACATATAGCTCCTTGATATAAACGTTCTCTTCCGACCAGTTTTCCGTGGTCATCTTTATTTCCTTTCCGTTGCTCATCCGGATCGAAAGCGCCTCTACACAAGGGGAGCCGATGTTATAGATATTGCTGGAAGGGGCTACCGGATAAAAGCCTGCGCAGTTGAACATATACCAGGCCGACATCTGCCCGCAGTCGTCATTCCCGCTCAACGATCCCGGTTCATTTCCATAAAAACGAGCAACGATCTCCCTGATCCACTTCTGGCATTTCCAGGGTTTGCCTAAATAGTTGTACAGATAAGCGATGTGGTGGCAAGGTTCGTTGCCATGCCAGTAGCCACCGATACGCCCCTGGATGTCATGCGCTCCCGGAATATCGTCCGGCAATTCGACCGTAAAGAGATCGTCTAGTCGCTTCTCGAAAAGTTTCTTCCCTGCCAAATTGATATATCCCTGCACATCATGCGGAACTGTCCATGTATATTGCATTGTAAAACCTTCGGTAATATCTCCCCAACCGTTCACCGATCCCGGTCCTTGATAAGCTACCGGAGTAAACGGAGTACGCCAATTACCCTGGCTGTCACGACCACGCATATACTTCGTTTCCGGGTCGATCAGAGTCTGATAAGAAAGAGAACGATTCAGAAAATACTGATAATCGTCCATCTTGCCCAAAGCTTTGGCAGCCTGTGCGATACAATAGTCGTCATAGGCATATTCCAATGTTTTGGAAACCGACTCCGCCTCTTTGTCAAACGGGACGTAGCCATTCCGCATATAGTCGGGCAAACAGTCGTAATGTTCGTTCAAGGCAGTCGTTTTCATCGCCTCATACGCCCGTTCGTAGTCGAAACCTTTCACACCTTTGACGATCATATCCGCCAGGACGGAGACCGCATGATAGCCGATCATGCACCAAGTCTCGTTTCCGTAAAAAGACCAGATCGGGAGCATTTTCTCCACGCTCTTGTCAAAGTGGGCCAGCATCGAATTGGCGATGTCGGCATTTATGTCCTGATGCACTAAATTGAACCAGGGATGCAAAGCCCGGTAGGTGTCCCACAAAGAAAAAGTCGTATAGTTGGTAAAGCCTTTCGCTTGCTCGATATTCTTGTCCAACCCCCTGAAACGGCCATCCACATCCTGGAAAACAAACGGATGGAGGGCGGCATGGTAGGCAGAAGTATAAAACGTTTCCTTTGTCTTCCGGTCGGTAGTTATCCGGTATTTTTGCAATTCTTTCTCCCAAAGTTCCTCCCCTTTCTCTTTGAGGCTGTCAAATGTCAGTCCGTCCAGTTCCTGCATATTCATCTTCGCCCCGGAGGTACTGACGGAAGAGATGGCCGTTTTCACGATCACTTCCTCCCCTTCCCCAGTTGCGAAAGAAAGGCAAGCCATCAGGTTCTTCCCCCAAGCCTCACGGTCGCTCCTGAACCGGGATGTATTATAGATCACCGGCTTCTTGTCCTGCATGAAGCGCAGACCCGTCAATTTTCTGGAAAAGACAGCTGCAAAATAGACATGGCGTTCAGGTCCCCACCCTTTCACCAACTTATAGCCAGTGATGGTCGAATCGTTTTCCATGCGCAGGTTGGCCCATTCGCACGACTGCCAAAGCGTATGGTTCATATCAATCATGATAAATGATTTTTCCGATTCGGGATAAGTAAAACGGAACATGCCACTCCGTACCCCTGCCGTCATCTCCGCCTTCACGCCGTAGTCTTGCAAGCGGACGGCATAATAGTTCGGAGTAGCCTGTTCCTCGTCGTGCGTGTATCGGGAACGATAGCCCTCATCGGGATTCTCACGGCTTCCGGGTTCCAGTTTCATCTCTCCGGTTCCGGGGATAAACAGAAAATCTCCCAAGTCAGGAATACCGGTCCCGCTAAGATGCGTCAGGCTAAAGCCCAGGATAGAAGTGTGGTTATATTTATAACCGGCAGCCGCATCATAATATTTAGCATCCGTATCCGGGCTGATCTGGATCCCTCCGAACGGGATCTGCGCTCCCGGATACACATTGCCATAACCATCCGTTCCTACCAGCGGATTGACGTATTCCGTCAACTTTTCATTCTGTGCCGTGCCGGATAAGGCGGCACACGACACAGCGATCAAAGTACAAATTCGTAATTTCATATTCAAACTATTGTCGTTATAAATAAAAAGGACTATCTGAAACAAGGTCCAAATAGCCCTTTTGATTATAGTTAGACTGAAAGTCCTATTATAATTAAGTGCTTATGTTAATATTAATGCTTCCAGCCATCTATATGCAATCTTATTTATTTTCCCAATTCATTGGAGAATGAGTAAGGAGCGTCACTGTCCTGCGTACCCCGGCTCTTGTTCGGTGTGGCCGACATATTATAAAGAATGTTCATGCCACGCATCAGGTCGCCATGTATCAGATAATTCTTCGTATAGTTCTTGCCATTCACTTTCATAGACGAGATGTAACGGTTCGCCTCGCCATTATTGTTGGCCTTGATCACGACCTTCTTGCCGTTTTCCAGATTCAGCGTCACGCTTTTGAACAGCGGAGACCCCAAGATATACTGGTCCGTACCCGGACAAACCGGATAGAAGCCGAGAGCCGAGAATACATACCATGCCGAAGTCTGTCCGTTATCCTCATCACCGCAATAGCCGTCGGGAGTCGCGAAATAGAGCTTGTCCATCACTTCACGCACCCAATACTGTGCTTTCCAGGGTTCGCCGGAATAGTTGTATAGGTAGATCATGTGCTGGATCGGCTGGTTGCCATGCGCATAATTACCCATATTCATAATCTGCATTTCGCGGATTTCATGGATCACGCCACCGTAATAACTGTCATCGAACAAAGGCGGGACATTGAATACGGAATCCATCATGGCATTGAAACCTGTCTTTCCTCCCATCAAGTCGATCAGTCCCTGCGGATCATGGAAGACCGACCAGGTATAATGCCAACTGTTACCTTCCGTAAAAGCGTCTCCCCATTTCAGCGGATTGAAAGGAGACTGGAACGAACCGTCCTCGTTACGGCCACGCATCAACTTGGTTTCAGGATCGAATAGGTTCTTATAATTCATAGCATGTTTCGCGAAAACGGCAATTTCGGATTCAGGTTTGCCCAAAGCCTTACCTAGTTTATAGATAGCCCAGTCATCATAAGCATATTCCAACGTACGAGCGGCACTTTCGTTGATTTTCACGTTATAAGGCACATAGCCCAATTTATTGTAATATTCATATCCCAGACGTCCGGTCGATTTCACCTTCGGATGTACACTGTTAGCCCCATGCACGACAGCCTCTCAAAGCGTCTCGATATCATATCCGCGAAGCCCTTTCAGGTAAGCATCCGCCACAACAGAAGCCGAGTTATTACCGACCATGCAGCCACGATGTCCCGGACTTGCCCATTCCGGCAGGAAGCCGCTCTCCTTATAGGTATTGGCAAGCCCCTCCTGCATCTTCGTATTCATATCCGGATACATCAGGTTCAAGAAGGGGAACAGGCAACGGAACGTATCCCAAAAACCGGTATCGGTAAACATATACCCCGGCAGCACTTCTCCGTTATACGGACTGTAATGTACAACTTTTCCGTTTGCATCAAGTTCGTAGAAACTGCGCGGGAAAAGTAGCGAACGGTACAGGCAGGAATAGAATGTGCGTAGTTTGTCCACATCGTCGTCTTCCACGGCGATACGTCCTAAAGTTTCATTCCACACTTGGCGACCAGCCTCGGCTATTTCGTCAAACGAACGATCGCCCAATTCTTTCAGGTTCAGTTCAGCCTGTTCAGGGCTGATAAAAGAAGAAGCTACGCGAGCATGGACAATCTCGCCCTTGCGGGTGGAAAAACCGACAATGGCACCGGTATGGTTCTCTTTCGCTTCAGTCTCGCCTTTGCGGATCTCATCATCACCGACAGTCGCCTTATAAGTAAAAGGCTTGTCAAACACGACGACGAAATAGTTGCGGAAGTTCTGAGGCACCCCTCCGCTGTTACGAGTCGTATAGCCAATGATCTTGTTTTCTTCGGGTATGATCTTGACATAAGAACCACGGTCGAAAGCATCGACAATCACATACGAGTTGTCCGATTCGGGGAAAGTGAAGCGAAACATGGCGGCACGTTCCGTCGGCGTGATTTCCGTCACAACGTCATGGTCAGCCAGATACACCCGGTAATAATTCGGTTTTGCCACTTCCGCCTTATGGGAAAACCAGCTGGCACGTTTATCTTGGTTAAACACCACTTTACCGGTAACGGGCATAATGGCAAACTGTCCGTAATCGTTGATCCAAGGGCTGGGTTGGTGAGTCTGCTTGAAACCACGGATCTTGTCCGCGTCGTATGTGTACGCCCAGCCGTCTCCCATCTTTCCGGTCTGTGGCATCCAGAAATTCATACCCCAGGGCATGGCAATTGCCGGATAAGTATTACCTGTCGAGAGAGAAATTTTCGACTGGCTCCCGACCAGCGGATTCACGTAATCCACCAGGTCCTTTTTGTCAGCCGCATCCACCGTAAAGAGGCTGCTGCAAAGCGTAATCGCTAAAATTAATAATTTCTTCATGGATAGAATATGTTTAATTAATTTGAAGACAAAGAATAGGGTCTGTCTGTCCCGTTAAAAACACGTTTTTTATTAGGAGAAGAGGTCATTTCGAACGTCAGCGTACCACCATCCATAATGTCCTGCTGAGTAATGAACCCTTTCGTATAGGGCTTGCCATTCAACTTGACCGACTTGACATAACGGTTTTTGTCGCTCACCTTGTCGGCCTTTACCTCAAAAGTCTTTCCGTTTTCCAGCATAACCTTCATATAAGGCAAGTAAGGAGCTCCCAGCACATACTGGTCCGTACCCGGACAAACCGGATAGAACCCCATCGAAGACAGGATATACCAGGCAGACATCTGGCCGCAATCGTCGTTACCGCACAGGCCGTCGATATTATTGCGGTACATTTTATTCATGATTTCACGCTGCCAATATTGCGTTTTCCAAGGTTGCGAGGTCCAGGCATACAGGAACGGGATATGATGGCTCGGTTCGTTGCCATGCACATAGCCGCCCAGCAAGCCTTCCTCCGTCACATCCTCGGTCTGGGCGAAAAACTCGGCAGGCAGGTGCATCGTAAACAGGGAATCGAGCTTGGAGACAAAGGACTTGTCGCCTCCCATCAGGCGGATCATATTGTCCACATCCTGCGGCACATAGAAAGAATAGTTCAAGGCATTTCCTTCGATAAAACCTTCACCATGCGTGTTCAGCAAGTTGAAATTCTCTTTCCAGCGTCCGTCGGCATAACGAGGACGGGCATAGCCCATATTCGTATCAAAAACATTCGTATAATTGGCCGCCCGTTTTTTATACGTATCGGCAACAGAACGGTTGCCGGCCAAAAGCGCCGTGTGGTAGATGGTCCAGTCGTCATAGGCATATTCCAACGTCAGGGAAGCGGCGCTACCGTTATGGTCAAGTGCGACATACCCTTTTTCCATATATTCGCCGGTCCCGTCCAGGTAAGGGATCGTGGAACTGCTCACCATCGCTTTCAAAACCTCTTCCTTGTCTAACGGAAGACCTTTCGCCACGGCATCGGCCAAAACGGAAACGGAATGATATCCGATCATGCACCAGTTTTCATTTGCCATATGGCTCCAGATAGGCAAAGCCTTATGCACGCTTTGCTCGCAATGCTTCAGCATGGAGCGGGCGATATCCGTATTTACCCGGCGGTTGATGATGTTGAACAGCGGATGCAGGGCACGATAGGTGTCCCAAACGGAAAAGACCGTGTAGTTCGTGAAATCGTCCGCCTTGTGGATATTATGATCCAACCCGCGATACTGTCCGTCCACATCCGTATAGACACAAGGATTGATCATGGTGTGATACAAAGAGGTGTACAGCATCGCCAACTGGTCGTCCGTACCATTGGCTTCGATAACGGACAATTCCTTATTCCAGGTTTCACCGGCACGAGCCGCCAACCGGTCGAAACTATAGCCGGAGGCTTCAGCCCGCAGATTTTTCAAAGCGCCATCCGTGCTGACTCCCGAAAGCGCCACTTTCACTTCCAATTCCTCGGAAACCGCCGGATCGAAATCGAAATAAGCAACGATCTTGCGTCCGCCTATATCCGGAAAGTTTTCTTTCATATTGAATTTGCCGTATCCGCCCCGGTAATTAACTTTTGCTTTTTCCTCGCATCCGTAATGAACGACCGGTTTGGAGAAAGACATGGCAAAATAAGTATAGTTGGTACGCGCCCATCCGTTCGTGATACGATAGCCTGTGACCAGCGTATCATTTTCGACCCGGATATTCGTCCAAAGGACTTTTCCGTCGTAATTGTAGATACCATGAATCATATCCAAAATGATTCGCTGGTTCTTCGCTTCTTTCGGGAACGTATATTTATGCACACCCACCCGCTTGGTTGCCGTCAGTTGTGCTTTCACGCCGTAGTCGGCCAGCATCACTTCATAGTAGCCGGGACGGGATACCTCCGTATCGTGTGAGAAACGCGAACGGTAGCCGCCATCCGGGTCGGGATTCAGTTTCAATTCGCCGGTAGCCGGCATAATCAGGATATCGCCGAGGTCGGAATGTCCGGTTCCGCTGAAATGCGTATGGCTGAACCCGACGATACTGCTGTCCTTATGTTGATAGCCGGCACAATATTCATAGGCACGCGGCTGATACTTGCCATCCACGTTATGAGGGATCGTGTCCGTGTCCGGGCTCAACTGGACCAGTCCGAAAGGCACGCAAGCCCCCGGAAATGTATGTCCCATCCCGTTTGTCCCGATAATCGGATTCACCAATGCTGCCTTATCTTGGGCGGACAAGTTCCCAAAGATCAGCAAAGCTGAAAATAAAAGAATTGTCTTCTTCATGATATCTTGTTTCTATATTTATTTTGATAAAAAGGCTTGATACTCATTCCACAGCCCTTCAATGCTGGCATCATCGCCGAACATACGCTTCATCGCCTTGTCGAAACTCCATTCGTCGAGGTCGCGGACCGTCTCATGGAACTTGCGGATGGCATCCGGGTCTTTGGTCGTCAGCCATTGGATAAAAAAGCCGGTCGTACGATAACCGTCCATCCAGTTACCGCCCGGTTTACGGGTACTCATATCGAAATATCCTGCTTGGGCACGGACTGCATCCGCCAGCCCTTCGATACAAGCCCAGAATGTTTTGTTGGTTGAATAGGAACCGATTCCTTTCGGTTCGAACTGATAGGCGTGTACCAATTCATGAAACAGGACACCACGTGTTTCAAAGTCGAGCTTATAGAGGGATTCGTTCGCTGATTTCTCAATATGCTGAGTGCTGTAAACAATCGAGGTATTGGCCGGATTACCACTCTTGGCTGAAACTCCGTCATAATCTTTCAACGTATAATGAACCTTTTGAACATCATTCATCGTATCTTTTGCCGAATAGAAAAGAATTTCGGCTACCTTTCGAGCGTGATAACGTATGTATTCGTCCGGATTCTGGACAAGATCCGCATAAATGGCAGCCCCCTTAGTTTCCGGATCAATCACTTCGTAATCGATTTCCGGATATTTGAAATCCTCCCAGCCGGCATTCAGATTCTCATCGAACAACACCACATCTCCCAACACCAATGTATCACCAACTGCCGTAGCAGCTTCCAGCATATACTGTTTATAATTGGAAGGTTTGGTTATCGAACAAAGAATTTCCTGATAGCGGGAACAGAACGTCTGGTCTTTCCGTTCATCCACAACCACCCAGTTCTTCCCGTCATAGGAACCTTTCAATGTCCAGGCAGACGGATCGTGAACAGGCGTCTCGCCGGACGAATAGATTTTATAACTTTGGATGGGAACAGTATATTGTTCATCAAAAATCACTTTATTTACCCCTTCCGTTCCCACGAAACAGGTTGTCGGATTCCCATCTGACAATTCAGGAACATTCACCGGTAATTTTGCCTGACAAGAACACAATAATAAACTTATCGATACTAATATATAACTCTTCATGCTTTCAAAAATATTTCAGTTTTTACTTATTCGACAACTTAATGAAAATACTCCGCTGGAAATACTAAATCATCTCCAGCGGAGATTAAAACTAAAAACACAAACTCCCCATTATTTTTTACATCAGTGAAAAATTCTTTACTTTACCAAATTCATCACAATATTAAAAATTCTCCTCTATACAAGAGTAACACTCAAATGCCAAAAGAATACCACAATTGACATTGATCAATTATGATACTATTTAGGAAATCTACGACACCTTCTATACTTTGTAAAGACAAACCAGAGCACCAAAATCATAAAGCATCCATCTGTTTTCGTCACCGATACGGACTAATCATATAACTGTTTTGCAAAACCAACCATCATACTATCATATCCGTCTATATACAACTTTAAACCAATAAGTTACAGCATGACAGTTGCCGTTTTTTACTATCATTCATCTGTCATAACCATCATGGCGAAAAAACGATAACATCCAGTGTATCAATTATACGACAATAACAGAGACCGTCCGGGAACAGGTACAAAACATGTTAAAACAGCTTCATTTTTCATCAAGACCGGCTTTTCTTTTGTCAAAAACGGCTT
>ERZ779697.409-NODE-409-length-22181-cov-4.44174_pt1 | contig 22181 bp, 22 predicted proteins | sample MGYA00511881_ERZ779697 | MGnify/ENA primary metagenome ERZ779697 (study PRJEB29588, sample SAMEA2148105) | human gut metagenome | biome: human gut; feature: human-associated habitat; material: faeces | place: Denmark | collected 2008/2010 ... | reverse complement strand
CTTCCAACAATTCCTTCACTGTTGCTATGAACGATCACTTTTAACTTTCTTTGTCCTTTAAGCCTTTCGCTCTTTTGACTTTTCTCTGTAGCCCCTTCCTGACTACATCTATACTATATACCCATTTAGCACTCTCGTCAATAGAGTGCTAATAATTTCTTTCATTTTTTCTTTGATGTATAATAAAGATATCTTCAACAGAAAGGATGATCTATTATGATAAAAAAATATTCTCCGCTCCCTTTTCCTATTCCGGCGCAAATTCAACCGGAATATGCGAAATGGTACCATTTCATGATAGATAAAATCGAGTTCGCCCTGAAAAGCAGCCCTATCCACACCAAGGCTCACGCCAGCCGGGTCCTGCTCTTCGCCCTGCTCATCGCCCAAAAACGCAATCTGCCGCCTGTCGATTGGAACATTCTGGGCATCGCATCGTCTTTCCACGACACGAGACGCCATGACGATCACCAGGATGTAGGCCACGGAGCCCGGGGCGCCGCCTATTATCACGCTTACTGTAAAGGGCACAGCCTGCACTTTCACCGCCTGGCAGTCAAGATCATGAAATACCACGACCATCCCGATACACAGGGCGACAAACTCATCGGGGAACGATTCGGCCAGCACGGGGTCCTGCTCTACCACATTTTCAAAGATGCCGATGCCTTAGACCGTTTTCGCTTGGGACCCGGCGGCTTCGACCCCCATTACCTGAGGACACCGGAAAGCAAAGAACTATACGATTATGCCAAAGACATCTGGGACCAAGTGACGAAGGCCGCACACGAATAGCTGAAAGATTTGATATGTTAGAAAAGGACCTGGCAATTATACCTGATCCTTTTCTAGCATATTTTATACAAATTCAATTTTAAGAACCTTGCCCATACCCGCAGCTAAACGCTGCAAAGTGCGAAGCGATGGATTGGCATTGCCTCGTTCCAGTTTGCTGATATCACCTTGTGATATACCCGTTTTTTCTGATAATTCACGCTGTGTCAGGCCGGCTTCTTTGCGGGCATTAATAATAGATTGGATAATGGCATATTCGGGCTGTAAAGCTTCATATTCAGCACGAAAATCATTATCTTTTAACTGTTCTTGAAGAAAGTCATCAAACTTGACACTCATTTGGCATTCCCCTTTCTCTGCAGATAATCTTTTCTATATTTCTTAGCCAGTTCTATTTCCTTAGACGGTGTTTTTTTCGTTTTCTTAACAAAACCATTGGTTAAAATAATTTTTTGGTCAATATAGAAAAAATAGAGCACCCGAGAAATATTTGAACCAAACTTTGCCCTTAATTCAAAAATTCCTTCCGAAAGATATTTAGAATAAGGTTCCCTCAATTCATACCCATTTTCTTCTAATATTTTAATGAGCATAGTCATCTTAGCTCTCATCTTAATGTCGAGCGATAACAAAAAATCTCTAGCAGGTTGTTTTCCCGTACTTTTTTCATAAAATTCCACATCAAAATGCATGTTTTCCCTCCTCTTTATAATATATGGAATATATCCTATATTGTCAAGTAAAAAAACAGCCAACTAATAACCTTATCAAAGACGCCGATGCCCTGGACCGTTTCCGCCTCGGCCCCGGCGGCTTCGACTCCCGTTACCTGCGGACACCGGAAAGCAAGCTTCGGCAACGGCAATGCCAACTTCCTTGACAGCGCGGCCTGCTCGAATTGGGCGGCTGCCGTATCCATGGGCTCTAATAAAACAGCATATAAAAAAGACCTGGACTTATGCTCTCTTTTGTTCATAAATCCAGGGCTTTAATTTTATTACTTGTTAGAATTTATAATTCAATCCGCCTTCGAAGGACCATGTATGTTCAACACCAGGACCAAAGCCCTTATCGAAACTGAGGTACCCAAGGTGGCGTTGTCAGTTTGAGTCTGTCACAACGTAGTGCATCTGAGTCAAAAAACAGCCATCTACGTTATAAAACGCAAATGGCTGTATATGGAACAATTACTCTTTAACCGTATATGCGGGTATTAAAGTAAGGTTATTTGAATCCAGCATGTAGACCGTGATAAAGGATCCGCCAGGTTTTATATTTGTCCACCAAGGAACGGCGAAAGTACCATCATCTAAATAGTAAAATGGCTTGCTTCCAGCTATGCGTGTATAGAAGACGTTCTTGTTTTCATCAAGATATTTTAGCTGATTAAGCTTTCCATCCTTTATCACATATGCCTGTGTAGCGAAGCCGCCACCGCCAGTTACGCGTTCTGTACGAATCAAAATATCCGGCAGTCCAGCTTTTCCTTTAGCTAAATAAAAGCCATTATAGTTCGGATAATTGCGATCCAAAATCATCGTCTGATTCTTATGCCTGGGGAAATTTTCATTATACAGCCGGACATTCTGCCGGACAGCTTTCTCCTTGCTATTCACAGGCTTAAGATACAAATAGTAATGGCCCACCCAATTTTCTTCATCATCATGGCTTTTCCACATGTATTTCTGAGTCATCAAATGATCGTCATCACTGGCAACATAGAGATCGTAAGAATTGCCTTCAACAGAAGACATCACCAGTGCTACACGTGCGTAACTGGCTACCTGGCTTTCTGTTAAGGATTTCGGTGGCGCAGCAAAAACTGAGGTCATCATAGCCCCCGTAAGGATTGCCGTAAATATAAATCGCTTTATTTTTAACATTGCCTATCCCCTCCACTAAACTTCACTAATTACCAGTGCCACTGCATATTATAAGCAGTTCTCCAAATGATTTTGGCAAGCGACACTTCATGTTCCTGTTTTCTTGTATTAGAAGACCGATCATAATATGGACCACTTGAACCGCGCATTGTAGAATCAAGATAAATAGAGCCATCTTTGATGTTATAACTATAATAATCCGTTTCTTCATGCAAGACGCCTTCATGCCCGCTATTCCAATTGTAGTAGATGACATTGGCTGCCAGTTTATAATACGGCGGATTATAGTATTCATTGACCACGGAAGACTTATCTACGTATACGCCGACGCCCTGTTGGTAATAGGCCAACTGGATCTGATCATTCCCATAAAGATACTGAGGAATCGATGTCGCTCCGCTAAAGGGAACGCAGCAAATCCATATTGCCGCAAAAGCAATGATTAATTTTTAAAAAAGATTCATGATAAGCCCGCCCTCCTTAATGAAGTGCATGATACCCAGCAAGGGCTAAGTCTTCGAAATGGGTATTACGAGGCGGTCCGAAATGGAAATAATGCCATGTATCATCACCGTCAACACGGAAAGCAATATCGTCACTATGCAGACTCATGCGATAAATAAACGTGTATACAGTACCATCATCATCGACAACATTCATAGCATAAAATTTGTAGCCATTTTCCGTTCCTTCGTATACCCCTGACGATTTGTCCGCATAATACGCTTCCGCCGTCGTCGGCATCATGAACCCGGCACCGAGTGCCAAGCCGATACCCAATACCCCTGCGGCTAAAACTTTCCTCATTTGCTTCATAAAAATACCTCCTTTATCACTACTACCAGCAAAACTTTTTGAGCAATAAAAAGCAACAATTATATTACAACTTCGACACAAACAAGAAAATTCCTGCTAAATTTTTATTTTCGTATAACAGATCATAAAAAAAACTGCCACAATAAATGTGACAGTCTTTATAGCGGCTTAAAGTATCAATTTACATATACTGCTGGCATACGTTAAATACGGCTTGATACATAGGGGCATCACTAATTGGTGTGAGTACGTCGCCACCATACATCGCACACCATTCCCCATCAACATACCTAAACATCATAGGGCAAGTAAAATTACCATCTCTGACGGATACGTTGAAACCACCATCCGGCCGTACATAGATGCTGCTCGTGTCTACATACGTATACTGACCATTACTCCTCGTATAGGCCCAAACAGATTCTGCCTGTATCGGTTGAGGAGCCATAAGCCCAAATCCTAAAGTGAATGCTGATCCCAATACTACACTTGCCAATATCTTTTTAATACCCATAATAACAATCTCCTTTCTCCGAAAAATAAGTCATTTCTTGTTAGAATTGTCTTTATTATAACACATTTGCATTATATTTGAGATATTTTTACAACTATCTCTTGATTAAGAATAAAAAAGGATATACCATATAAACATAGTGCAATAAGGAAATGGTAATTTTTTATTCTGAAAGGAACGTGTTAAAATGAAATGTCTCATTAAGAAAATCGCGGCGGCCATTTTTCTCTTATGCCTGTGTATCATCCCATTAACCAATAGTCAGGCAAGTGCACCTATCTATTTAAATGGCGATCCGAACTTCGTAAGAATCGATTCCCATTATGATGCTGCTTATTATCTGGACAGAAGTTCTATTTATGTCAGAAAATATGCACCGCCAGAATATGAAATAGTTGCCAATATCTGTTATGTAAGAAACGCATTGTCTGGCAATACCGATATTGCCAGCGTTACAACCACTGAATTTAAATATGACATTTCCAATAACCGTAATTGGAAGATGTACTATTCCTATCCCGACAGAAGTTATTGGCAGTACATGGAACCTAAATATACCTATTCAAAAAATGGGATTGTTTTGCCTGCCGGCGAAATGTGTTTCTATCTAGAATACAACATTCCCTTCTACGGCAAACAACATCCGTATCTGTTCCCAGATAGTTTCTATAATCGGGTATAATTAGGTGGCTCGTATCATTCCCATGCCAGGTAATCCATTACCGTAACATAGAAAAAGACCGTCACACGCTTAAAGTACGTGCGACGGTCTTTTTACACAGAATCCACACAATTCCCCATCCGCTGTAGTTCCTATAGTTCTCTATTTCAATTCTCAATTTGCTTATATTTGTTAAAAAATCTATACTTAAAGTAATTTAGGATATGCCTTACTTACAATATCACGGATGGAGGTTTTTTCATGAAAAAACTCACAAAATTATTATCAACTGTATTTTTATGTGCCACCATATCAGGAAGTGTCTTTGCCATGTCTTCTTCGGAAATGTCAATTGGTGGCGTCACGCCAGGTAGTTCATTAGATTACGTAGAAAATATCTATGGAGCACCCGATAAAACACAGAGCACACGCAACAACCATTCCATTGCATATTGGGGACACGGTTTTAATATGACAATACGTCCTAACGGCTTAGTCAACTACGTAACCACCTCCGCAAATAACGGCTTGGGAACCCCTGCTGGCTTAGCTGTTGGACAAAAGATTCAGGTAATGTATGATTTATATGGCGCTCCATCGCATTCATATAGCAGCAATGGATACACAAATTACTACTACAAAAATTCCTTTGGCGACGGAGATCGTTCGCATTTTATTAATATGGAAGTTAAAGAAAAGAAAGGAAAGATTGCAGAAATTATCTGTTTCGAAAGTTACGAAGGCCCTTATTCCCCTGCAGATTTTTAATCTTTCAAATTTCATGACCTTTACAAAAAACACCCTGCCTTTAAAGGCGGGGTGTTTTTCTTAATTTATTTGACATGGTCAAACAGCATCACTAGATGCATCATTTTTCAGCAACACTTCACTGTGCTCCGACATATCAACTTCAATATCCGGATGCAGGATTTTCCAGCATCCTTGTTTTACACGGTCAAGTAACGGGGTACTTTCCTGCGGTTTAGCTACATTGCCGACAGTCGGCTGGATTCCCAATTCTGTGAGATCATCGAAAATACGCTGCATGGCTTTTTCCGGGTTGCTATAGTATTCGCTGCCGCGCAGGCGGATGAACCGCCATCCAAGACGTTCCAGGATGGTTTGGCGTTCCATGTCCGCACGAATCTTTGCATCACCACTATGCCAGCGTTCACCGTCACACTCAAGAGCCACACGTCCCTGGGCATCGCTTATCACCATGTCAATACGGTAGCTGCCGACCGGCCACTGCTGTACGACCTGATAGCCTTTCGTAACTAGTGCTTTTGCAACAGCTTCCTCAAATGGCGATTCCGCTTTGCGTTCAATCTGTTCATACTCTTGCTGCAAAGCATGCGGATTATTAACATAGTCAAGCAATCGCTTACGAATATCCCCGTCCTTAAGGTCCTTACCAGCGTCGAGTGAATGAACAACAAAGAGCTGATCACGGGCACGGCTAACAGCAACATTGTAGCGTTTATAGTTATCATGCGCGTCCAAGCTGCGCAAGGCCAGTGGCCCACTTGATTCATTGCTGTCCACCATGCTGAGCAGGATGACATCACGTTCGTCGCCTTGGAACTGCGCAGCATCGCCGCAAATGATTTCGTGCCGTTCAATAACCGCAAGATCAAGTGCTTGCATCAGACGCGTACTGATAATCTTTGCTTGGTCCTCACCAAGAAGTGAAATGACGCCGAATGTCTTATCTTCATATTCCGGCAGCTGAAGCATGCTCTGAATGAGCGCAACAATTGTATCTGCCTCAACGGTATTTGTTTTGCCGTTGGCACTGCGGTGTCCATCGACACGATAATTTACAACAGCTGGCAGAAGCTTGCAATTGCTTGTATCGCGTAACGGCTTGATTTTACCATCATAACAAAGTTGGTTGCAGAAGTTAATGATGTCCGGCACGCAACGAAAATGTTCATGCAGCATCAATGGCTGACAAATGGTCGTTGCAATGTCATAAAGCGACGTATTTCCTGTGTAAAGCGACCAATTCGGAATACGGTCTTTGATATACGTCTCTGCTACTGCGTCCATTTTATCAATATTCATACCGACAGCCATCGGGCTGACCTGCTTATCATCACCGACGATAACGACCTTCTTTGCCAGATATATCAACGACAGGGATGTAACATCCGCCTGACTGGCTTCATCAACAATCATGACATCAAACTTATTGCGTCCCGGCACCATGTTATTCATGACAGAGTTTATCGTCATAATCCAGACCGGCACAGCATTCTGACATTTTGCCATGAGCTTCTTGGCCTCAGCACGATACTGCGGTGCTCTCTTACCTGTACCACGGCCAATTTTCTTCGTGACTTGCTTCCATCCTTGCAGGTTCTGTTTCATCTCCGTATCTGCCTCAACACGCTGCAACAGGTAATACCATGCCCGATACTCGGCCAATCTCCCCGTTACTTCACGATAATTGCGTGACAGTTCCATACTTTGACGTTGTAATTCGTCAAATGGCTGAGCCGTGATATCAGCAAGCATCTGGCTGTACTGCTTCACCCGCCAAGCTTCCTCAATATTTTCAGGAACTTCGCTTTCCCCGCAGTGTCCCACTCGATCACGGATGGCATTAGCCCATGTCGGTGCAACAGGGTATAAACGTTCTAAATATTCCTTGCGGCGATGTTGTAAAGCGTACTTCTGATAGAGATTACTGAGTTCATAATAGAGCTCCGCATAAAGAGCCATATCCTGTGCCAGACCGGCATCCCGCAGTTTCGTACAAAGAGCCGATCCCAGCGATGCTGCATTGTCAAGTGCCTGTCGAATATCCGCCAAACGAATTTCCACGCCAGACAACTCCATGGCGTTCTTCTGAATCGCTATCAACGTCGGCAGCAATGTATTGAATTGGGTCAGGATTTTTTGAATCCGTGTTGCATCATCATCAAAATCGCTGTGTACAAAAATAGCTTCCGGACTCATGCCGGATTTCTTCATAAGGGTGCAAAGATGTTGAAAATCCCTTGAATACCAATCCAGCCAATGCGTAATTTTATCAGTGATATTTCTGGCTACGCGTTCCGGTTCCCTACCGCTGCCAAGTTCTTCAAAAACAGGAACCCCCGTTCCCTTCATCAGCTCATTCCAATAACGAGCACATTCGTCACGCATGTCGCGTAAATTCAGAAAACTCAGAACGGTATCACATTTTTCCGCCGAATCCATAGCGCTGCCATTGATGTGGATGCCATTAGATGCTTGTTCATACTTCTTGTTGATTAACTTCTTCCACCACGGAATCTTACCGTTGTTTGCATAAAGGGACTTCATCTCCGGCAACAATTCACGCAATTCTTGTAGATTAATAGTTTCGTCGATTGTAACATCCTTGCCGAAGAGTGCATCTGTAAATTTATCTGCGTAATTGCAGGTCTTCATAATGGCATCACAGAGTTTTTCCCAACGCTGACGTGGACCAACACCGCGCGCACCATCGGCAGCAACCATAATCATCCAGTCTTCTACTTTATTAAGGTTAGATAAATATTTTTGCAAATCCGACAATGCTTCACTTTCAGCTGCCCGAAGGCAAATGACATTTTCTGCCTGCGTAACTTCAAGGACAGTCCCATCGGTAACTTCTCCGTCTTTTTGTGTGACTAACTCTATCTGCGCATCAATTTTCCCAGCCTCTTCCTTAATTTGTTTATTCAAAGCATCATGCTTTTCTAACAAATTCCGGAATTCTTCAGGCGAGGCGAGCTTCGCCGGATCAGGCAGGTTGGCATCCAGCTCCTTCTGTTCATCGGCTGTAATCTGTGCATTCGACTGATAGAGCTGTGCAAGCTCTTCAAAAGAGAGCGGCAGCGGCGCACCCGTTGTAATCTGACCGGGAATATAATCTAATTCGGAAGCATGGGAATGTACAAAGCGTGCGGCTTCAGCCGGTGATACGCCTTCGCCATTGTAAGTCAGTGGCTCGTATTCACGGAAGTTGATGGCATAAATTTTCTTGCGGACTTCTGCCAGCTTGTCGATAACCGACTTGCGTTCCTCCTGCGCTTCGGCAGCCTTGCGGGAAAGCTCTGCGGTTGTATGTTGTGACATATATTCCGTAATTCCGTCAACGGAACTTTCCATGTCTTTATGTGAATCGTCAAGTATTGAAACGCAAAGGCTTTGAAGTACTTCTGGCAGCTTTTCCTTCAATACGTTCAATGCCTTCGGGGTGTAACTGGTAACAAGCACGCTATTTCCCAACGCCAAAAAATGTCCAATGAGATTTGCAATCGTATGCGTTTTACCAGTACCAGGAGGCCCCTGTACGAGTACAGCATCATGCGTGCTAATTTGACGCGCGATTTCAAGCTGTTCCTTGTTCGCAGGCTTCGTCAGAAGAATGTCGATGTCTTCGCCGCCGACCTCTGCCAGCTGCTGTTCTAATGTGGGTTCACCATAGTCAATAACCGGGGACGCAATATTGGCGCCTGCGATATTGCAGAGCGGTACGGGAATCTCTCCACCTGCATCGACATCAGCTACCATCGTATTTAAAAACTTTACAAGTCCATCCAAACGACGGCGTAAGAAAAACACAGGACGTTGCTGTAAGAAAAGCTTGTCCGCTGTTCCCTGCGGTATATCTTCATCGGCTTTCACAAACCTGCCGTCAACACAAAGACTGTGAATGGTCGCCTGTAAGAATGCCGGCGTATCGACACGGTCCAATGGATGATAAAATTCTGCATCAAGTCGTCGTTGCAGGTCCTGTATCACACCATGATTTACCATATCGAGATTTGAAAGTAATAGCGTATAGAGTTCAGGGTCTTGATCTGTATCGCAGATTTCGATGATATTGCTGTCTGAATGAAATTCAATGCGTACACGTTTTGAAAGGATTGGATGATTAACTAAATGATCCGTACGGTCTCTGAGGATGCCATTGCCGACCATAAGTTCCAGCGTTTCCGAATTCTGACTTAACTGAACATGCATTGTATAGAGGACACGGAACAAATTACGTATATTCTCTAATTTTTGTTCTTCGTTCGCCCAAATTTCCCAAGCTTTAATCCAATCCTGGTAATCAGCAACCCGCTTTGGATCATCTGTAAACTTATCGTACACGATTTTTCCCTGCTCATCTTTCAGCGGATTGCCGTCATCCCCCTTGCGAATGACCACTGCTTTATATTTAGGTCTCTTTTTCGCATGATTCCAGCCATCTTCATCCAACCACTTAAGAACATTATCCGGTGGCTTCGGTGCCTCCTGAAGAGCTGGATTGTGGACAGACATCAGTACCGGCGATAAATTTTCTTCTTCTTCATCTACACGGTCGCGATAATTGACTGTGATTTCGTCGGTCCCAACAGGTAACGTATCAAGGAACAAAGACCAGGGCTCATCTTTTATATCATTAACGGTTCTTGTTCTAAGGCTTCCAAGTTCCTTTAGGAAATTTAAAATTGCAACAACGTCCTTGCGTTTATCCATAACATTACTCCAATCTATGTGATTTTTATACATGTTTTGAGTTTAGAAGTTATTTTATACAAAAATTCTAACATATCTTAATTATATTACATTTTCTACATAAGAATCAAAATTCCTATCTTATTTCGTTTTATTTTCATTCTTTGCTTTTAAATACACGAACTGTGTGCTATATTGATATAAGCCACACACTTCGAGATGGAGGAGGTATATATAATGCTGCCATTAAAAAAGCTTAGAGAAACTAAGCAGATGACGCAAGCCGAATTGGGCAAAGCCTTGGGAATATCCCCCAGTGCGATAGGCATGTACGAACAAGGCCGTAGAATGCCGGATGTCCCAACATTAAAGAAAATATCTGCCTATTTCAAAGTATCCCTTGACTATCTTTTAAATAACATACAAGAAATAGATACGGCCAATGACGGCGATTTTTTTACCTTGGAAATCAGTGATCATTCTATGGAACCACGTATACTGGCCGGTGATATCGTCACAGTCCGACGCCAGAATGACGTAGATAATGGAGACGTAGCCATCATCCAAATCAATCATCGTAACGTAACCTGCAAACGCGTAAAAAAACAAAAAGATGGAATTACGCTCATTGCAACCAATACCAGTGTATACGAACCGCATTTCTACTCAAACAAAGAAATTCAGTCATTACCAGTAAAAATTCTGGGAAAAGTAGTTGAACTTAGAGGAAAGGTGTAATTATAAAAAGGAGGCCATTAAAATGAAATCAACAAAAATTATTCAATTAGGGATTGCAGCCACAACGCTTGCCCTTATCTTTTCACCTGTGCATTATAAAAAAATAGTCAATGGGAAATTTGTCGACTACATCTCAGACGGTCACAATATGATTTTCTCCATCCCCGCAAAGTATTACATAGATTGGACCACACTGGTTTTGGAATTAGCCATTATACTTTGCATAACACTCTTCTTCTATTACAGAAGCCGTACGAAATCAGCCAACACAAACGCCAAAATCGAAGCCTCTGACATTTTTATGATTCCAGCAAAGCCAGATATCCCCACCGATTGGATAATCAACGGAATCCATACTGACGAAAATTTTTTGAAAGCAGATATTAGTAATTGTATCGGCAAAATCACACGTTCAACACCACCGACAGAAAGGCCCTATAAATGTGGCACTGGAACACTGGTAAAATATTATGGCGAATATGGATTTATCGCTGCTGTAAATAATCAAATAGTAGTTATCCACTCTACCAAACCAGGAGCATCGACACCGAGAGGAATTACTATTGGAAGATCAACAATTCATGATGTCATTAACAAATACGGATTAGTGATGTCGAGAATACGGCACAATGGAAGAAATCATTTATTCGTATATTCTCAAGACAGTGCTGATTTAGGTTTTTTCGTAGATGATAGAGGCATCGTAGTAGCCATTGAAGCTAACATCCCTTTATGCTAACACAGACCTAGGTAACAGAAGTCCCTAAATCAGCAAATTTTATTTTCCCAGAAAACCACCTTATCGTGGTATTCGCTATCTAGACTTTGCCATAGACTTATGCAATTCGTTGTTCATAAGTCTATGGCTTTTAATTTTATTTGTGTCATCAATGACATGTATGTATTGGCGTGTACACGCTTCAATTAACAACTCCTAGGAAAGTTTGTTTTGTCGAGACATCTTAGGTCTCTTTTTGTTTTAAACAAATTTCAGCCAATTGAGACTGCTGGGAACTTCCCAAGGATTCCCCGTATATGAAAATTTTTATTTGCACATAATCATGACGATTCCACGGGACATTCCGCTTACCTACACATGTGTAGGTTTCCCTGGAAGCAGTAGAGTGCCTTTACGAAGCAATTGAAATGCATTTATGGTGCCATCAATATAGAAGAAGTACGACGTGCTTTCGAACAATTTAAGCAGAATGGCAGAGGTATCCCGGCACCATCGCTGTCTGAGAAAACAGCTTCCAACACGTCGAGCAGCTCTTCAATTACGGCAGTGCCGTGCGCAAGATAATTTATACGACCAATGCCATCAAAAGCGTAAATGCCAGCTTCCGTAAGGTCACGAATAAGGCTAAAATATATTGTTACAATTTTATTACAGTAAAACGGCAAAATCTTTGCAATTCGCCTGTATAGTTCAGGATATAAGAACATCTTGATTCCGCAGGAGCCATTTACCAAAAAGGCCCCATTATCCAGGAGGATTCTGACTATGAAAAGTAAAAGAAAGACTCGTTTATGGAAACGCCATTTAGCCACGGTGTTGGCTGTTACCGCTCTCTGTTCAGCATCTGTGCCGTTCACGACGCTGGCCGCTGATCCGGTCACAGCATCAGAAGTCAATATAACCGTCAAAGGCGGAACACGCGGTCTGGTCGGCGCTGGTATTACGCCAGGTAAAGTATATAACGGTGCCAACGGCTGGAATGAAAAATCGGCTACTGATACCAACTCCGTAGCTATCGGCGGTGGCCAGGAAGGCTCCATGAGTTCTGCTGCTTCCGTCCGCGGCAAGAACAGCGTCGCCGTCGGTGCCGGTTCTGAAGTAGACGTATCAAAGACTAACAGCGATTTCGAAAGCGCCAATGCAACAGCCCTCGGCAGTGGTGCTTCCGTCAAAGCCAAACAGGGTACAGCCGTCGGCTACGGCAGTAAAGTAACAGGTATTCAGGATACGGCTCTCGGCGAACAAAGCAGTGCCGAAGCTACCGGCGCCACGACCTTCGGCGAAGGCAGCCATGCCAAAGCTACGAAGTCAACGGCTATTGGCATGGAAGCCGATGTAGAAACGGGTGCTGATAATTCCATTGCTCTTGGCGCCGGCAGCACGGTCTGGAAGTCTGATTTAAAATCAACAGATAAAAACGGTGTCGTCTCTCTCGGCTCCGGCAGCAGCACGGCACGACGCATCATCCATGTGGCCAACGGCGTCAACGATACCGATGCGGCTACAGTCGGCCAGATGAACACGGCTATTACTTCTGCTACGGAAGCAGCCGTAAAAACGGCTGTAAAAACAGCTACCCAGGATGTCGACGACATCACCATGAATACGAAAGACGTATTCAACAGAAAAACGGAAACGCGCAGCTTCAAAGAAGCCGGCCTGGTTCCGGGCAAATCTCAGTCTAAATACAGCACGGCTATCGGCAACACGGGCTTCGGTGATCCGTCTGTCGGTACGAAATCTGATATGAGTGTTGCCATCGGCGATGTCGCCAAGGTCGGCAATAATGCCGAACGCTCCACGGCCATTGGTTACAACAGCAATATCGCTGACGGTGCTAAACAAAGCGTAGCTATCGGCGAAAGCAGCAATGTCAAAAAACAGTACAGCGTTGCCGTAGGCGATAAGGCTGAAGTAGATACACAAAACGGTATCGCCATCGGCACGAACACCAAGATTTCCTCCGGTGCGGTTAACAGTGTCGCTATCGGCGGTCTCTATGAATATGCCGGTGAAGGCGAAGGCGGCGGTGGTGGTAGCTTCACCGTTGCTGAAAATGCAAAAAACAGCACGGTTATCGGCACGGCAGGCCTCAGCCAGTCTGAAGGCGGTACAGCCATCGGCGAAGGCGCCCGAGTCACACAAGGTGCTACGGATTCCGTAGCTTTAGGCCATAAGAGCCAAGTAAATTCTTCCGACATCAAGGCCAGCGACAAAAATGGTGTCGTTTCCTTCGGTGCTACGAACGGTTCCGTCACACGCCGCCTGATTAACGTCTCTGACGGCATCGAAGATACCGATGCGGCGACAGTCGGTCAGATGAAAAATTATATCCACAACGTCAATGGCCGCAGTGCTGTCGATACCAGTGACCCGACTACAGCAGTCGGTGAAAATTCCATCGTTTCCGGCGGCACGGAAAACCGGGCTTCTGGCGATTACTCCACTATCGGCGGCGGCAATACCAACCAGGCATCGGGATATCTCTCCACTGTATCCGGTGGCTTCGTCAACAAGGCAACTAGTGACTATGCAACCGTGGGTGGTGGCCAGTCCAATACCGCTTCTGGTGAAAATGCTACAGTCGGCGGTGGCTTCCAAAACACGGCCTATGGTAATGGTTCTACCGTAGCTGGCGGCAATAGCAACCAAGCAGGTGGCCTGAATTCTGCCGTTCTCGGCGGTTTCAATAATGCTTCTCTCGGCGAAAGTTCCTTTACTGCCGGCACTGGCAACGTAGCCACAGGTGAAAGCTCTGGTGCCCTCGGCAAAAACAATTATGCTGCCGGCAAAAATTCTCTGGCCTTAGGCAACGAAGCCTATGCAGGTGATGATAACACTATTTCCTTCGGTCATAAAAAAGGAGATCCGGACCCGTCGTCCTTGATTATCTCTCAGGTCACGGATGAAAACGGCAAACCTGTGCTTGACGAAAATGGAAATCCAAAGACACAGATTGAAGCTGGTGATACGTACCAGAGCGATTCCTTCAGCCGTCTTACCAATATCGCAGATGGTACAGACAGTCATGACGCGGTCACAATCGGCCAGATGAACACAGCCATCGCACAGACATCGGCTACGCAGACGAAAGAAATCCAGTCTGTCAAAGAAAGGGTCGGTACGGGGACACTTTCTAACGGTGCAGCTGATTTGACGAGCGGCATTAATCAGAACAGCACAGCTATTCAGCAGAATACGACCTCTATCGAACGGATTAACCACAATGTAATCAGCCTGAATCGGGAAGTCGACAGCGTCGGTGCCCTCTCGTCGGCCCTGGCTGGCCTGCATCCAATTGATTACGATGGCACGGGTTCGCGTTTCCAGATCAGCGCTTCTGCTGGTACCTATGACGGCAAACAGGCGATGGCCCTGGGTGCCTTCTATCACCCGAACCGCGACGTCATGTTCTCCCTCGGCGCTTCCAGCACCTTCGGCAGCGACCGTAAGGCAGCCGGTAACGTCGGCGTAACCTTCCGCGTCGGACCGAGTGCAGCACAGGCTCCGGCTCATAGTTCCGATGACATCGAATCGCTCAAGGCAGAAATTGAACAACTAAAAGCTGAAATTCAGGCCCTGAAGAACAAATAATGTAAGTGGAAAAATCAATAGAGAGGTACAAAAAAGAGCCCGCCGCGTAAGCGACGAGCTCTTTCTTTTTTGCTTCAAGCTTAAAGCCCAATCAATTAGCCATTCAGGCGAGCCAGGATTTTCTGAATCTGTTTCTTCATTTCCTGGGTCTGTTCTTTCATTTCCTGATTTTCTTTTTCCAGGTTATCAATCTTCACTGCCTGATCATGGATGGTCTGGGCCATTTCAGCCTTGCTGACGCCGTTGTACGGCGAGCCCTGACCGATTAAGGGAGGCTTCTGGTATGATTGTGGGTAGCATGCCTGAAGCCTCTATTTTTCCTATCTTTGAACGACTTTATCCGTCTTTGTAGCATCTGCTTCTACAGGATCGCTTTGCTCGGCTTTCCAGGAAGATCCATCGGTGTAGTGTATTTCATAAAGCCTGATATGGAACTTTGTGCCGTTTTCGTATCCGTAGAGGTTCCAGCCGCGATTCGCTTCAGATAATTCGTGTGGGCGAATCGTACGCTGACTCATAAGCTTCTTGATGCCGTCGCCCGTGCCAAATTCTTTTACCTGGGTATCGAAGTTATCTTTAGCCGTCAAAATAACTTTGAAACCATCGATGGTCTTATCGCTGTCGTTTTTCAACCGGATAAAGGCAACGGGCTGTCCAATCAAATCCTTGTCTACTTCAAAATGGGTAAAAGAAGCAGGTGCCGGTATTTTTTGCTTTTCTTCTTGAGTCGTCGTCGCCCCCTGGCCATTGCCAGCTACTTTTTTACCCGGCAACCCACCAGAGGCGATAAGAAAACAAGTACCTATGATAAGCAAGAAAATCACAATCGCACCACGAATGCGACGGCCACTTGACGTTTTCTGATTGGCAGGGGAAACTGCTGATGTGTGAATTTTCTCTTCGGCAGCAGGTCTCATGCTGTCGTCTTCTAAATTCTTGATTTTGTCGATTTTCCTGCCACAATAAGGACAAAACTCAGCATCATCCGGAATTTTTCTACCACACTTCGTGCAAAACATGACTTCCCTTCCTTTCTGTCTATGTCATATTTTTTTAATTTACGATTTTTCATGTCAATGCTTATCATAATAGTCTTTTGCAAAATTCAAATAATAATCATACCAATATGGCGGATTATTTTCCAAGCAGAATTTTCCGCCTTCGACCATAAAATACCAAAGTTTCATATTTTTCACATCAAGCATATACGTATCATATCTATCACCAGCTCGGAGCGAATGTGCCTTACCATATGCATATACAATCCCCATATTTTTGTCACAGCGAATATTATTTACATCAATGAATAAAGACTCGTTATTCGCTTCATTAAACCCAATATATTCCCATTTCGCTGGTTTATTAACAAATTGACTCGTTATTCCTAGATATGCATACAAATCTTTCTGATACTTATCCGCATATGAATCTGGCGGAATGGGTTCAAGATCAAGCGATTTTCCCCCTTTATATGAAAAACCTTCTGTATGTCCAGGTAAGTATCCAACAGCTCCCGTACGGAAAATTCTATTTTCCTTGATATAGAGCTTGAATCCCGCCTTAACCTTTACGCCATTATTTGCATTCACCTCTGTGGTCGTAAATGAAATAATTCCATTATTCTTATCATAATGCACAGACTCAGGGTCTATGCGGTCTTTCAAAAGATTACTCGCTGTTGAGTCTACATTCTGCGAAGCCGCTTCTACAAACGTTTGAGCAGCAGATACACCAACTAAACAAGATACTATGCTGGCAATCACGCAAGCTTTTTTCATAAGATTCTTCATAATCGTGCCTCACACTCATAAAATTTATTTATGCTATTAGTTTTTACACCTTAGCATCAATATACTTCATCTTACACATAAATACACGAAATAGAGGTTACGATACCATTTTCTGTGTAAATCATCATCACATTATGCGGCGTCCCCGGCTTGGTATCTTTTAGCGGAATCGTTCGATACCAAAAAATACCGGTTACTTTATCACGATTTTTTGGATAAACAGAACTGTCCGGAGCGCCATAAATCTTGAATAATTCAGCCGTCGTCATGCCAACATGTATTCCTTTATCAGTATGAACATCCCTGGAATCAGTAATAAAATTACTTATTTTCCAACGTCCGTTTTCATTGCCATAGCTGACCTTGAGCGTCTGTTCATTTTCCAATATATAAATATCCGTCATGACATATTTACCAAAAGGATCCGGCTTCACAGCACTACTTAGCGGTGGGCCATATATTTGATGAACCTCATCAGGCGTCATATATTTTTTCAATCCGCCCAATGCAAATTCGCTATTCGGTATCGTTGCAAAGCAAATGCTTGATATGAAAGCCAATAATAAGCTACTTCCTAAAATTTTTCTCAATAATTTCATGAACACCACTCACTTTCATCATTATCTGCTTTGCTTTTCGTATTCTTTTTCGGCGTAGTCAAAGACGGCCTTATAAATGCCAACCTCATCAATATTACTCCGACTAGCATGCACTGATGAAACAAAAGTAGGATCCAGGTTTGCAAATATCCAAACTACTGCTTTTTGGCGTAAGTCACATTTATAAATACTGAAACTCATAAAATCATCATTTTTAGAAGTTCCTGCACACCATACATAGACAATATTATTTGTAAAATCAACTTTTATAGAATCTTGATCAAGAAAATAATCCCGTCCAGCTGGAGAAGTATAGAATTTTTTGATTCTATTTTCCTTCGTGTTAAAGGAATAAATAGGCGGCAGTCCATATTTCTTTGAAATGATATTTGCAACATCATCCTCAATCCCTAATGGGCTAATAATTTTGTTTTTATCAAAATATGATTTCGTCCGGTCTTCCACGGTCTCTGTTTTTCCATTAACCATTCGTATCCAGGTAATATGAGAATAAGTTTTCGTATTGAAATATATCCGTATCCTTAATAAAACAGTACGGATACCGTCATCCAGATCATGTTTTATCCAAGCATCAGCAGTATTCATGGTCGAATCATAGCGGATACTATTGGTTTCAACAGCCCATTCAGAAGCATCGGGAAGAGAAACCCAGTTTTCCACAGGCGCTGCAAACGAAGTAGCCGTAAACATCAGACAGAAAACCAACAGCAAAAGAATTTTTTTCATATGTCTCTCTCCCCTCCAAGTAGCAAAAAACTATCAGCTATAAAAAACAGCTACATATACGGCTTCTCCAACACTATCAGGAATTATAGGATCGAGTCTATATGAATATTCATCTTCGTCAGAGTCTTCCAACATGCCACGTGAATCATAGTGAGCATAAGCTAAAACACCCATCTTTTTATTGGTCGTAACCCGTACTAGCTGTTTATCTACACCTCCCGGCGTTACATATTCAATCCATACATCCGCATAGCTTCCATGCTGGCTAATGCTGTCCATATCAATATACAGTTGTTCTCCATTGGCAGAACTGGTTAAATATCTCCAGTCAGATGCAAATGCTGGCGCGCTGATGGCAATAAGCGCCACTACCAATAACAGGATTCGTTTCATAAGATAGCCTTCTTTCTGTGCGAAAAAATTTCCGATCATAGAATAGCATTTATATTACAATTTCGACACAAAGACGAATAATCCTGCTAAAGTCTTACCTTCATGAATCCAGGGGAGTGTAAAATAGTTTGTGTAAACCGGTTATTGCACAAATCCAATTTATCCCTCATAATTGGGTAATCAAACATTAAGGATGGTACTCATGACGAAACGTAAAAAATATACGCCGACCCCTGGAGAACAAATTGCTCAGCAGATTCTTGAAAACTATGATCTTAAAGACGCTCAGGATGTACAGGATGCCCTGAAGCAGGTCTTCGGACCTATCTTTGAAGCTGTGCTGAAAGGTGAGATGCAAAATCATCTCGGTTATGAAAAGAATGGGCATGCAGAAGATTCGACGAATGCCCGCAACGGCTATTCCCGGAAAACGTTGAAGACCTCGCTGGGCGAAGTCCCTATCCGTGTCCCCAGGGACCGTCAGGGCCAGTTTGAACCCCAGATTGTAAAGAAGCATCAGCGCGATGTGTCGTCGATTGAAGGCAAAGTACTGGCCATGTATGCACGCGGCATGAGCCAGCGTGACATCGCTGCCACCATCGAAGATATTTATGGTTTCCAGCTCTCTCATGAACAGATTTCGAATATTACGGACTGCGTCATGGAAGAAGTCGACCGCTGGCGTACACGGCCGCTGAAGCCGTTCTACCCGTTTTCTTTCGTAGACTGCATCTATGTTTCGATGCGGACCGAACGCGGCATCCGTCAGGTCGCTGTCTATGTAATGCTCGCTTACGATTCTAATGGCTATAAAGACGTACTGGGCCTTTGGATTAACGAAACCGAGAGCAAGCATGTCTGGATGCAGATTTTCGATGAGCTCAAGGCCCGTGGCATCGAGGAGCTAGGCATTCTCTCGATTGACGGCGTATCTGGTCTGGAAGAAGGCGCGAAGGCCATTTTCCCGAACGTCACCGTACAGCGCTGCATCGTCCATCTCGTACGAAACTCAATCCGGTAATCCCACGGAAGCAGTGGAGCACCTTTACAAAGCAGCTGAAGGGCATTTATGGTGCCGTCAACGTAGAAGAAGCACGGCGGGCCTTCGAACAGTTCAAGCAGGACTGGCAGGGGTACCCCGGTGCCGTCGCCGTCTGGGAAAACAGCTTCCAGCACGTCGAGCAGCTCTTCAATTACGGCAGTGCCGTGCGCAAGGTGATGTACACGACCAACGCCATCGAAAGCGTAAATGCCAGCTTCCGCAAGGTCACGAAGAAAGGTTCATTCCCTAACGAAGACGCTGTTTTTAAAATCTTCTATCTTCGCATCCTGGAACTCTACAAGAAATGGAATTCACATCGCCTGGCCAATTGGGCGATGGTCCGGAACCAGCTGCTCATTGATGAACGGCTTGGCCCATTGATGGAAAAATATGACAAAGATTTCTAAGAAGTTTACACAAAATTCTTGACATACCCGAATCCAGCATCAAAAAAAGCTCCGCCAAAAGGCGAGCGTGGTACACAGTATCGACGATTTCACAGGACATTTTGCTTACCTACACATGTGTAACTTAGCCTACTTACACATGTGTAGGTAAGGCGAATTTGCGCTGAAGGAGTGTCTTGCTCCATGCCCTCTTACTCTACTTCCGGCAAATCCATGATGATTTCTCGTGCCAGTGTTTCTTTGCCGGTACGGTCGTTGATGACTTTTAGGTAGTAGCGGTCGTTCAGGTCGTAGTTTTTCTTTTGCAGGTCGAAGCCTAAGGTTACGATGCGTTCGCCCGGGGTGGCGGATTTGCTTTCGGCTCGGTAGAGGACTTCGTTGGAGATGATTTCGCCGCCGGCGGTTTCGAAGCGGACGCGGTAGGTCGTGGCTTTGACGATGTCGCTGACGGGCTGGTCCTGATAGAAGCTAAGCTTGACGTGGAACGAGGTGACGCGATGGACGTCGTTGATCAAGTTCAGGGCGACGTCTTCTGTGTCGACGAGGCCTCTGCGGGTGCTGATGAAGAGACACGGCACGAGGAGTTCCTGCGGCGACGAGCCGCCGTGGAGGTAGTTCATGCCGCCGGCGCTGCGGAAGACGCTCATGCTCTTCGCCAGGACGACGTAGCGCGTGTCGTCGTTGCCCAGGCACTTGCCCAAGGGGATGGAGTAGATGCCTTCGCGGCTGACGGGTTCGTCCGTGACGAAGAAGCGCCGGTCGGTCATCCAGGTCTTGCCGGGAACGGCGTCGAGCTTATCCGTTTCGTCCAGCTTCTTGCGCGTGTAGAGGTAGCCGTGGTCCGCGGTAATCAGGAAGCGATAGATGTTGCCGCTCCGCGAAAGGCGCTTGACGAGCTGGAAGAGTTCGGTCAAGGTCTGGTCCGTCGCCTGGAAGACGGAGTTCTCCGTCTTGAGGGCTTCGCCGGTAACGTCAATGCGGTTGTGGTAAATGTAGATGACTTCCTTCCCGGAGGAGAAGGTTTTCAGTTCCGACGCCTTCAGGGCAATGAGGTCGTCGTAGGCGATGGCCGCGGCGTGGGAATTCTGGCGCTGCAAGAGCTGTTCACGCTGTCTCGTCGAGGTACACGGTTTGCCGTCGATGAGGACTTTCGGCGTCGCATCGCGCGTCACGTCCAAGGTGTCGTGCGGCAGGAGCTCTGCCATGCCGAGGGCGGTGACGGACGGCAGCGGGGCCATACGGACCCGTTCTTCAACGGTGCAGTTCTCGTCTTCCCGGAAGCGTCCGGACAGTTCCTTGGCGGCTTCCAGACGGAAGGCGTCGGAGATGATGACGGCCACTTTTTCCTTGATGGGCCGCACTTCGTCCTGATAGAAATAGCGCTGGCGCGGCACGATTTCCTGAAGGTAGTCACTGCTCCAAGCATCGTTCCAGTGAGCCAGGAGCGGTTCCAGGAAGGCGTTCTGGTAGAGGTTCTGGACCAGGGCCCGCAGGGTGTCGAACTGGCCCGGGTTTTCGCCGTCCAATGCGTCATAGGCCGTGAAGAAATGGCGGTACTCCGTATCGACGCGGTAGTCTTCACTGTCGTAGGCTTCGGCCAACTCCTTGAGCGTCGTCCGCGGTTCGTAGTTCTGGAGGTCCAGTAGACGACGTGCCGCCAAGAGCAGCGTATACGCCGCCTGGAAGCGCTGGCCGAAGTGGAGCTTCAAACGGTGCTGGCAGAGGTCCTCCAGTGAGAGGCCGCCGATTTCGCCGTTCGAGTCGAGGTTGACGAGACGGTCATTGACCCACTGGATAAAGAGCTCGTCGATGCAGGCGAAAGACGAGGTCTGTAAGAAGAGTTCCAGCGGCAGGCCGGCCAGGACCTGACGGGCGCCGAGTTTGGCCGCGGCTTTGGCCGAGAGGTCGTCGTAACGGTCCTGATAGAGGACGTGGTTCATCATGTTGTCCAAAAGGACGTTGCAGTTGTTGACGCGGCTGCGGACGCTGTCCTGGGCGTAGAG
>ERZ779697.407-NODE-407-length-22221-cov-3.43454_pt1 | contig 22221 bp, 19 predicted proteins | sample MGYA00511881_ERZ779697 | MGnify/ENA primary metagenome ERZ779697 (study PRJEB29588, sample SAMEA2148105) | human gut metagenome | biome: human gut; feature: human-associated habitat; material: faeces | place: Denmark | collected 2008/2010 ... | reverse complement strand
TAGGGCCGCCCATTCGATGAACGACGAACGACCTACGATGAACAACGCTGAAAGACGGCCATCACCGTCGTCCCCTTGTTCAGCTGGCTGCTCAGGTGCAGTTCGGCGTTGTTGGCTTTAGCGATGTATTTGGCGATAGACAAGCCCAGGCCGGAACCGCCTGTTTCTTTGGTACGTGACGAGTCGACGCGGTAGAAGCGTTCGAAGACGCGGTCCAGGTCTTTTTCGGGGATGCCGATGCCTGTATCACTGATGATGTAGCGGACACTTTTTTCATCGGCCATGCACGAGAGAATGATTTTGCCGCCGGCTGGCGTATATTTCAGGGCATTGTCGATGAAGATGCGCAGCATTTGTTTGACGCTGCCCGGTTCAGCCGTGATGACGGCTTCGTCATTTTGGCGGATCGTGATTTCGTGATCCTTGTCGATGAGGCTGATTTCACTGTATACTTCCTGCAGCAGCTCAGCCGTATTGATTTTCGTGAAATGTTTGATCAGCGTGCCGTTGTTGGAACGGGCAAAGAAGAGCAGGCGTTCGATGAGCTGCTTCATGTAGTCCGTTTCCGAGCGGATGGCATTCAGGCTTTCATCAAGGACGGCCGGATCGTCTTTGCCCCAGCGGCAGAGGAGGTCCGTATAGCCGGCGATGACCGTAATCGGCGTCCGCAGTTCATGTGAGGCATCACTGATGAACTGCTGCTGCTGTTTATAGCCGTATTCGATGCGGTCCAGGGCCTGGTTGATGCTGACGGCCAGGTCGTGCAGTTCATTCTTGTTGTCCGAAAGGGTGATACGATTATCCAACCGGTTGACTTCAATGGTCTTCATCGTATCATTGATGACCTGCAGCGGTGCCAGGGATTTCTTCATGAGATACATGCCCGTGAAAATGGTCAGGATAAGGCTGATGAGGACCGAGGCCAGGAGCTGTTTGGAAAGAAGGGAAACAAAGCCCGTTTCCTTGTCCGGCCGTTGGGAAAAACGCAGATAGTAATGTTTTCCCTGACTGTCCGTCCACATCTGGTAGTAGGAGAATTCTGAAGATTCATTGCCCTGTACGTTTGTCGGCAGCGGTTTTTTGTCCGGAGTGCGGATGGCTTCGTCGATGTAGCGGTCGCTCCGCTTGCGGACGGCATGGGTCGGTCCGTTATCGACGATAAGATGACCGGCGCCGTCATAAATCTGGAGGTTCATTGAAGGCGGCAGGTTGGCACGGACGAAAATCGTCGTATCGACTTTTCCGTAAGCGTCCAGGTACTGGACGGCAGAGACGGCACTGTGTTTCAGTTCGTCACGCAGGGAGTCGTTCATGATATAGTGGACGCTGGTGATTGTGACGACGGATACAGTGAGCAGGATAAAGAAGACGATGGACGAATAGAGCAGGACCATTTTGGCGAAGATCGGCAGGGGCGCAATGAGCAGGTGGCGCGTCAGCCAATGGTTAATCTTCTGCCACATAGCCCACTCCGCGGACCGTGCGGATATATTTGCGTCCGTCTGGTCCCAGCTTGCTGCGCAGATAACGGATATAGACGTCGATGACATTCGTGTCGCCGACGTAATCATAGCCCCATACTTCTTCGACGATACGCGAGCGCGAGAGGACGATGTTCTTGTTGCGGACGAGATAGATCAGAAGTTCGAATTCTTTTTTTGTCAGGCTGATCCGCTTATTGCCCTTCATCACTTCATGGCGGTCGAGAAAAATCGTGATGTCGCGGAGCTGGAGGAAATTCCTCGGATCTGTCGTCTGCTGACGGTCGCGCAGAAGTACGCGGATACGGGCAAAGAGTTCTTTGCTGTTGAAGGGCTTGGTCAGATAGTCGTTGGCACCGATATCCAGACTGAAGACTTTCGTTTCGATATCGTCCTTGGCAGAGAGCATCATAATCGGGACGTTCGATAATTCCCGCGTCCTTTTACAGATGGTCAGGCCGTCGATATCGGGCAGCATGATATCCAGGAGAATGAGATCAAAATGTTCCTGGCCGATACGGTCCAGTGCTGCTGCGCCGTTGTATTCGATGCCGCAGGCATAGCCTTCGTGTTCCAATTCCATTTGCAGGAAGCGGGCGATTTGTTTTTCGTCTTCGACAATCAGGATATGTGTTTTTTCATTCATATAACAACCTCCCATTGAAAGAATTTGTACACTCTCATGGTCATATATTTCTTATTATAACGTATCTGTCGGCTTTTTTGTACTGCTGGCCCGGACATTGTCACAAAAATATTGCAAAAATTTAATCTAATTTTAATCTTTGGCCATTTACTTTTTTGCAGAACCTGCTATTATAGTAGATGTAGAAGAGATCATCTACGAGACGTTGAAGAAGTAAGCTGTTCATTATACCCCTCGAACACCCCTATCTTATTTTCTTCAACTGCTGAGATATTGTCTTCCCCCGATGATATCTTGCAAAAAGAAAAAGCCGGCTCCCCTCGCCGGCTTTTTTTATATCTAAAACTCATGATTTTGGAGAAATTTTGAGAAAAAATTTTCCGCAAATCTGAAAAAGCTAGGAAATACCTATATCTTTACTCATTCGGTATTCATTGACAAGTTTTATTATTCGTGTAATAATGAAACAGACGAAGGGGAATCCCCTCGAAGGCTTGATGTTTGGAGGTGAAAACCATGCATGTTATTTCTGACGAATGCGTAAAATGCGGCGCTTGCGCTAGCACTTGCCCGACCGGTGCTATCGAAGAAGGCGAAACGAAATACGTTGTAACTGATTCCTGCATCGACTGCGGTGCTTGCGAATCCGCTTGTCCTACAGGCGCAATTGCAGCTGAATAATTGCTTCGGCAAAGGGTCCCCGTATGAAGGCTTCGGCCATCATTCGGGGCCTTTTTTTGTTCGGCGTTTTGCGTTTGTCGTTCGTCGTTTGTCGAAATCATTGAATTTTCATCGCTTCTGTGATAGGATAAAAGGACTGTAAGATGCATCATAGGAGGAATTTGCTTTGTATGTTTTAGGCATTGCCCTGGCCGTGACCCTCGTCGATCAGCTCACGAAAATGGCTGTACAGCAGGAAATGGTCCTTCATGAATCCATTCCGGTCATTCCGGGATTTTTTCATATTACTTATATTTTGAACCGCGGTGCTGCCTTCGGTATCCTGGAGAACCAGCAGTGGCTTTTCCTGGTCATTGCCCTGATTCTCTTTTTGCTTTACGCACTGTTCCACAAGAAGCTGCCTCATTCGCCCTGGGTCTATGGCGGGACGGGCATGCTGCTCGGCGGCGCGTTGGGGAATGCCCTGGACCGGACACTGCGCGGCGCTGTGACGGATTTCTTCGATTTTCGCATCTGGCCCGTGTTCAATGTAGCGGATATCGGCATCGTCGTCGGCGTCATGCTTTTATTGTGGTATAGTTGGACCCATATTTCGGATAAATGAGGATAGAGACATGGAAGAAAAAGTATTAGTTGTCACAGAAGCAGAACAGGGAAAACGGCTCGATGTCTATTTGACATCGGCTCTTAATATTTCACGCAGTTACGCCCAGCAGCTTATCCAGCGCGAAGAAGTTGCACTCAACGGCAAGAAGGCCAAGGCCAACCACCGCCTCAATGAAGGAGACCAGATAACGGCTAAACTGGAAGTACAGGAAGAATATAAGGTCGTTCCGCAGGATATCCCTCTGGATGTCGTCTATGAAGATAAGGATATCATAGTCATCAATAAGGCGCGGGGCATGGTCGTCCACCCGGCGGCAGGCAATCCGGACGGGACCCTGGTCAACGCCCTGCTCTATCACTGCAAGGGAGAACTGTCCGGCATCAACGGCGTCATCCGCCCGGGCATCGTCCACCGCCTCGATAAGGACACGTCCGGCGTCATGGTCGCTGCCAAAACCGATGAAGCCCATAAGGGATTGGCAGCACAGATCAAGGAACATTCGGCGCACCGTACGTATTGGGCCTTAGTGCACGGCAATATTTCTGAAGAACGGGGCGTCATCGACGCGCCCATCGGCCGCCATCCGAAAGACCGCATCAAGATGGCCGTCACCTTTAAAGGCGGCCGCGAAGCGGTGACGCATTTCCGGGTCCTCAAGCGCTATGGCGACTATACCTGGGTCGAATGCAGACTGGAAACGGGGCGGACTCATCAGATCCGCGTCCATATGGCCTATATCCATCATCCTGTCGTCAACGACCCCTTATACGGCTATAAGAAAGACGATTTTCCCATTGACGGTCAGGCGCTTCATTCGCACAGCCTCGACCTGGTCCATCCCATTACGGGGAAAGCGATGCATTTTGAAGCACCGGCGCCGGCGGATTTTATGGCCTGCCTGGAACGGGCGGGAAAAAAGGACTGACAGGTGGTGAGTCGCATGTGGAAAGAAAAAACACTGCTCATGGATGAAAAGGCGATCGGCCGGGCGATCCGCCGCATTGCCCATGAAATCATTGAACGCAATAAAGGTCTCGACAAGACAGTCCTCGTCGGCATCCATACACGCGGCGTGCCCCTGGCTCAGCGCCTGGGGCGGGAGCTGGCAGCCATTGAAGGCCGGGACGTGCCTGTCTATGACCTCGATATCTCGGCCTATCGCGACGACGGCCGCAAGAGTCCCATTGCTGTCAGCGATGCCGGGAAATTCGATGCTGACGGCAAGACGGTGATCCTCGTCGATGACGTTCTCTTTACAGGACGCACGGTCCGTTCGGCCCTCAATGCCATCATGGAACTGGGCCGGCCGCAGTTCATCGAATTAGCCGTCCTCGTCGACCGGGGCCATCGGGAACTGCCGATCCGTGCCGACTACGTCGGTAAGAACGTACCTACATCGCGCCGTGAAGACGTGGCCGTACAGCTAAAAGAAACAGACCAGCAGGATTGCGTCATCTTGCGGGAACGGGTATAGAAAGGGAGCGGCCAGCCCCCTTTCGTGATTCGTTTGGCGTGTATCGTTTGTCGAAAAATTCCTGCAAATACGAGAATGGTCTGTTCACGCAGGCACGAAGATTTATTACGGCAAACGGCAAACGAAACATGGCAAACGATATGCATCAAGGGATTACTACATGACGGCAGAGGCCTTCGTGGGTAATCCCTTTTATTGCTTTTCCCTTTCTTTCTTGCTATACTTAAAACATACGTTTTACTTGCAAACTATACAGAAAGAAGGGGTTATGATGAAAAAGATTTTGAATGATGTCAACAATGTCGAAGAAGAGATGATTCAGGGCCTGGTCAAGGCGGCGCCGCAGAAGTTGCGCAAGCTCGATTACGGGACGATTGTCGTCAGAGCGGATAAGAAGGAAGGCAAAGTCGCTCTGGTCAGCGGCGGCGGCAGCGGTCATGAACCGGCGCATGCCGGCTATGTCGGCACGGGGATGCTCGACTGCGCCGTTGCCGGTACGGTCTTTACGTCGCCGACGCCGGACCAGGTCCTGGAAGGCATCAAAGCCGTCGCGACGGATAAAGGTGTCCTCTGCATCGTCAAGAATTACACCGGTGATGTCATGAACTTTGAAATGGCCATCGAAATGGCCGCCGATGAAGATATCAAAGCGGATTACGTGGTCGTCAATGATGACGTCGCCGTCCGCGACAGCCTCTATACGACGGGCCGCCGAGGCGTAGCCGGTACGATTTTCGTCCATAAGATTGCCGGTGCCAAGGCAGAAGAAGGAGCAGAACTGCCGGAAGTCAAGGCTGTCGCAGAAAAAGTCATCGCCAACGTCCGCTCCATGGGCATGGCCATCGAACCGTGCACGGTCCCGGCAGCAGGCAAGCCGGGCTTTGAACTGGCTGACGATGAAATGGAAATCGGCATCGGCATCCACGGTGAACCGGGGACGCACCGCGAAAAAATGCGCCCGGCCAACGAAATTGCCAAGCTCCTCGTCGACCAGATCCTGGCAGATCTCGATTACAAAGGTCATGAAGTCGTCGTCCTCATCAACGGCATGGGCGGCACACCGCTCATGGAATTGTACATCGTCAACAATTTCGTCCACGATTACCTCAAAGAACAGGGCGTTGCCGTCTATGACACGATGGTCGGCAACTACATGACGTCCATCGAAATGGCAGGCTTCTCGATTACGCTCCTGCGCCTGGATGACGAAATGAAGCGCCTCTACGACGCAGCGGCCGATACACTGGCCTGGAAAAAATAAGAGGGGATGATTTCTTTGGATACGAAGCAGATGGCGGCCATCATCGAAGGGATGGCCAAGAAAATTGAAGCAGAAAAAGACTATTTGACGCAGCTCGACAACGAAATCGGCGACGGCGACCACGGCATCAACCTGGCCCGTGGTTTTGCGGCTGTCGAAAAGAAGCTGCCTTCTCTTACGGGCGGCGATATCGGCGCCCTTCTCAAGGGCGTCGGCATGCAGCTCGTCTCGACGGTCGGCGGCGCTTCGGGACCGCTCTACGGGACGGCTTTCATGAAGGCCGGCATGGCCTGCAAAGGCCTTGCGGAACTCGACGGCCCGGCTTTCGTCAAAGCCATGGAAGCGGCCGTGGACGGCATCAAGATGCGCGGCAAGGCGACAGAAGGGGAAAAGACGATGCTCGATGCCCTCTGCCCGGCCCTGAAGGTTCTGCAGGCGGATGTCGCTGCCGGCAAATCATTGAAAGAAGCCCTTCAGGATGCCGCAGATGCTGCGGAAAAGGGCGTAGAATATACGAAGACCATTATTGCGACCAAGGGCCGTGCCAGCTATTTGGGCGAACGCAGCCTGGGCCATCAGGACCCCGGTGCGACGTCGTCCCTTTATTTACTGCAGGTCCTGGCAGAAATGGCCTGAAATCAAGGAATGGAGAAAATAAATGGTAGGGATTGTATTGATTTCACACAGTCAGAAAGCGGCCGAAGGCGCGGCTGAATTGGCGCTGATGATGGCCCCCGATGCTCCTGTCAAAGCGGCAGGCGGTCTGGAAGACGGCAGTCTGGGGACGAGTTTCGAAAAGATTGCAGCTGCTGTTGAAGCCGCTGATCAGGGCGACGGCGTGGCCTGTATCATGGATATGGGCAGCGCCGTCATGACGGCGGAAATGGTCGCTGAAAGCCTGGACGATAAAAACATAAAACTGCTGGACTGCCCCTTCGTCGAAGGCGCCGTCATCGCTGCCATTGAAGCGGCAGGCGGTACGAAACTCGACGCCATGCAGGAAAAGGTCGAAGCCGGCCGGGACAGGAAGTTGTAGAAGACGATGAAACGATTTTTGAAACGATTATTTCTCTTCCTGTTTTGTCTGGCTGTCATCTTGGGCGGTATTGGCTTCTACATCGGCAACATGGCTTATGAAGAGTTCACGAACGCCCCCTGGGATCAGCTCCTGGGTATCGAGAACCACAGCCGCGATGTCTCGACCGTGCGGCAGTGGGAAAAGGAACGGGGCTGGGAACCGGTCCGGGTCAACGGTCAGGACGGGACGATCCTGCGCGGTACGTATATCGAGAACCGCCATGATTCCCATAAGACGGTCATCCTCATCCACGGTCTCTATCAGAACCGTTCCATGTGCCTGCCCTATATGGAAGTCTACCGCCGCATGGGTTACAACATCCTGCTCATCGATTTGAGGGGCCACGGCGAAAGTGAAGGGGAACATACGGAATGGGGCATGCGTGAAATCGATGACCTGGCCATGTGGTGCCAGTGGCTGCGCAACCGCGATGAACAGATGCACATCGGCCTGCACGGCGTTTCCCTGGGGGCTGCTATGTCCCTCTTATATGCCGGCAGTGAATACGGCAAGGACCTTTCCTTTGTCGTCGCCGACAGTTCCTACGGCAATGTCATCGACATGGGCCGGGATAAATTGTGGCAGGCGTCCGGTGATCAACGAGCCGTCCTGAGCTATGATCTTTTGGATCCTTTCTTCCAGGCGGCCATGTTCTATCATACGCACAAGACTGTTTCCTCCCTGGAACCGGCGCAGGCCGTCAAACGGATCAAGATACCTGTCCTCTTCCTGCATGGCAGCGATGATGCCCTCGTGCCTGTCCAGACGGCAAAGAGCCTTTATGACAACTGCCGCAGCCCGAAGAAAGAAATTTATATTTTTGCCGATTCACCGCATGCTGTCGGCATCCAGACGGACCGCAGCGAATACATGCACGTTGTCAGCCGTTTCTTGGAAAAGGATGTCGGCGATGACTAGTCAAGAGGGGAAGCTATGCATTTCCGATACTTGACTATTGCCGCACATCTAGCTATAATTAGTACAGTACATGACCGCCATCTACTAGATATAGTAGATGGCGGTCATGCGTCGTTAGATGCAGTTAGAGGAGGAGTTCGATGAATGAACAAGAATGGCTCGGCGCTGACAACCAGCTCGGCCTCGATATCTGGAAAAATAAATATTGCGATGACGGAGAATCCTTTGAACATTGGGTAGGCCGCATCAGCGGCGGCGATGAAGAAGTCGCCGACTTGATTAAAGAGAAGAAGTTCCTTTTTGGCGGCCGTATCCTGGCGAACCGCGGTCTGGAATACGAAGGTAAGAAAATCACCTTATCCAACTGCTATGTCATGACACCGCCGGAAGACAGTATCGAAAGCATTTTCGACAGAGCCGGTAAACTGGCCCGCACCTACAGTTACGGCGGCGGCTGCGGCATCGATATTTCCCAGCTCAGCCCGAAAGGGGCGCGCATCAACAATGCGGCTAAAGAAACGAGCGGCTCCATTTCCTTTATGACTCTCTATTCGCTGGTCACAGAACTGATCGGCCAGAACGGCCGCCGCGGCGCCCTGATGATTTCCATCGACTGTGCCCATCCGGATGTTCTCGACTTCATCAAACTGAAGACAGACCTCAATAAGGTGACGAAAGCCAACATTTCCATCCGCCTGAGCAATGAATTCATGGAAGCTGTCAAGGAACATAAACAGTTCCGCCTCCACTTCAAGCGCAAGGAAACGGGGCAGGTCATCGAAAACCTGGTCAATGCTGCTGACGTCTTCCACCTGGTCGCCGAAACGAACTGGGACTATGCCGAACCGGGTGCTCTTTTCTGGGACCGCATCAAGTCCTGGAACCTCCTGGCCAACACGCCGGAATTTTCCTTTGCCGGCGTCAATCCCTGCGCCGAAGAACCGCTGCCGGCCGGCGGTTCCTGTCTTCTGGGCAGCATGAATTTAGCCAACTTCGTCCATGATCCCTTCACGCCGAATGCCACCTTTGACTTCGATGAATTCAAACGCTGTGTGCGTATTGCTGTGCGCGCCCTCAACGATGTCCTCGAAGAAGGCCTGCCCCTCCATCCGCTGGAAGAACAGCGGCAGAGCGTCAAGGCCTGGCGCCAGATCGGCCTGGGCATCATGGGCCTGGGCGACATGCTGATCAAGATGGGCCTTACCTACGGCAGCACGGACGCCGTCGCTTTCTGTCACGATATCGGCTTTGCCATGGCCGATACGGCCATCGCTGCCTCGGCAGAACTGGCTAAACAGCGCGGCACCTTTGAAAAATGTCATATCGATGAAATCATGAGCACGCCTTATTTCAAGGCCAATACGACGGAAAAGACGGCGGCCCTGGTCAAAGAATACGGCCTGCGCAATTCCCAGCTCCTGACCATCGCGCCGACAGGGACGCTCTCGACGATGCTCGGCATTTCCGGCGGCATCGAACCGATTTATGCCAACTTCTATGAACGGAAAACGGAATCCCTGCACGGCACGGATGTCTACTACAAAGTCTATACGCCCATCGTTGAACGCTACATGAAGAAGCACCACATCAAAGACGACAGCCAGCTGCCGGAATATTTCGTCACCGCCCTGACCCTGGACTACCATGAACGCGTCGAAATGCAGGCCGCCTGGCAGCAGCACATCGATGCCTCTATCAGCTCGACAGTCAACGTGCCGAACAGCTTTACTGTCGAAGATACGGAAGACCTCTATCTCCTGGCTTATGAAAAGGGCTGTAAGGGCCTGACCCTCTTCCGCGACGGCTGCAAGCGTGCAGGCATCCTGACGACACATGAAGAAGAACAGAAAGTGCCTACGGCCGGCGAAGGTCTGGAACGCGGCGATATCGTCAGCATCGACGACAACGTCATCGGCAAGAAGCGCAAACTCGTTACGGGCTGCGGCAGCCTGCACTGCATGGCCTTCTTCGATCCTCAGACCGGGGCTCTCCTGGAAACGTATCTCAGCAAAGGTTCGACAGGCGGCTGCAACAACTTCATGATCGGCCTGTCGCGCATGATTTCCATCAGTGCCCGCGCCGGCATCGACATCTACACCATCGTCGACCAGCTCAATTCGACAGGCAACTGCCCGTCCTACTCGGTCCGCCGGGCCACGCGCGGCGATACGAGCCGCGGTTCGTGCTGCCCCATGGCTGTCGGCAATGCCCTTCTGGAAATGTTCGACGAAGTCCAGGAAGAACTTCATCAGACAGCATCCGTCGCCAGCGGTCACACACCCGTCAAAAAGGCGCCGGTCCGTCCGAAAGCGGAAAAGAAAGTCACTGCCGAAAGCATGCTTTGCCCTCAGTGCGGTGAACCCTTAGTCTTCGAAGGCGGCTGCAACATGTGCAAAAACTGCGGCTGGAGCAAGTGCAACTAAGCGGCATGGCTTAGCAGCCCTTTCCCGTTCCTTACAGGCTATGCCGCCCTCCCTTACCATCTTTTTACTAAAATTGTATTGACAGGCTGGGCGTTTGTGTTTATAATAAACGTAATTTTAGAGAAGGCGATGAAGGAGAAGCAAATTATAAGTCCTTTCAGAGAGTTGCCGGGTGGTGCGAGGCAGCAGGGCTGTAAGGCGTTCCGCTCTGGAGCTGCAAATGATGAATTTGACGGGTACGCCCGATATAGCGGTACAAGTTGGCCGAAAGGCAAGTTGGGTGGCAACGCGGGAATATCGACTCTCGTCCCTTTGAGGGGACGGGAGTTTTTTTTGGTATGGCAGAAGACTTTCCCTGCGGTCTTCTCATAGTAAGAGGTGGAAATATGAAGAGAGTGTACAATTTCAATGCAGGCCCATCGGCAATGCCTTTGGAAGTCCTCAAGGAAGTGCAGGACGAATTCCTCGATTTCAATCATACGGGAATGAGCATTGTCGAAATCAGTCATCGCAGTGCTGCCTATCAGGAGATGCAAGATGATACGGTGGCGACGCTGAAAAAGCTCCTGGCCGTTCCTGACGATTACCATATCGTCTTCATTCAGGGCGGCGGAAGCATGCAGTTCGTCATGCACGCTGCAAATTTCCTCAAGAGACGCGGCGGTTATTTAAATACCGGGGTATGGTCCAACAAAGCCATGGAAGCAGCGTCCTTCTTCGGGGAAACTTATGAAGTCGCTTCGAGTAAAGCCGATGGCTTTACGTACATACCCAAGGCAGACAGTTTCGTCGTCAAGGCCGATACGGACTATATTTACATGACATCGAACAACACCATCCATGGGACGGAATGGCACGATTTCCCGTCTTTCGATGTTCCCTTGTTCTGTGATATGTCCAGCGATTTCCTCAGCCGCCCTGTAGATGTGAAGAATTTCGATTTCATCTATGCCGGCGTCCAGAAGAATGTCGGCCCAGCCGGCGTCGTCGTGGCCATCATCAAGGACGATTTGCTGAAAAAGGTCTGCCGCGATTTGCCGCTCATGCTGCAGTATAAGACTTATGTCGACCATGATTCGACGTACAATACGCCGCCAGTCTTCAACATTTATTTTGTCAACAAAGTCGCCCACTGGCTCGACGACAACGGCGGCCTCACAGCGATGCTGGAACGCAACAAGCGCAAAGCAGCCATCGTCTACGACGTCATCGACAGCAGCGACGGCTTTTACCGCGGCCACGCCCGCAGGGATTCGCGCAGCCTGATGAACGTCACTTTCAACCTGGCTACGCCGGAACTGGAAGCCCAGTTCGTCGCAGAAGCGGCCGACCACGATTTGATTGGCGTCAAAGGCCATCGTTCTATCGGCGGCTGCCGGGCATCGATTTACAATGCCGTGACCGAAGAAGGCTGCCAGGCACTGGCCGATTTCATGAAAGCATTCCAGAAAAAACATTGATTCATACATAGGGGGAGAAAAGAATGAAAATTTTAGTCAGCGATGACGTATCGATGAAGGGCGTAGATCTCTTACGCGAAAATGGTTATGAAGTGGATGTCAAGAAGAACCTCGATGAAGACGGCCTCATTGCCTGCATCGGCGAATACGACGGCCTCATCACCCGTTCCATGACGCACGTCACGGAAAAAGTCATCGATGCGGCCAAGAAATTGAAAGTCATCGGCCGCGCCGGTGTCGGCGTCGACAGCATCGACTTGAAGAGCGCGACGGCCCGGGGCATCGTCGTCGTCAACACGCCGACGTCCAACACGCTGGCAGCGACGGAACATACCTGTGCTATGATCATGGCCATTACGCGCCATATCCCGCAGGCCCACAATTCGCTCATGGCCGGCAACTGGGACCGCAAGACCTTTACGGGCATTCAGCTCCAGAACAAGACCATCGGCATCATCGGCGTCGGCCGCATCGGTTCGCGCATCGCTAAGCGCATGCAGGCCATGGAAATGAAGACCATCGGCTATGACCCGTACATCCCGGAAGAACGGTTCAAACAGCTTGGTGTCGAACAAGTCGACTTGGACACGCTCCTCAAGCGGTCGGACTATATCACGATGCATACGCCGCTGACCAAGGAAACGCGGGGCCTCATCGGCAAGGAAGAAATCGCCAAGATGAAAGACGGCGTCCGCGTCATCAACGTATCCCGCGGTGCCGTACTCGATATCTACGCCTTGGCAGAAGCCCTGAAGAGCGGCCACGTCGCCGGCGCAGCCATCGACGTCTTCCCGACAGAACCGCTGACCAAGGATATCAACCCCTTCCTGGGCATGGATAACGTCGTCATTACGCCGCACCTCGGCGCTTCCACCGTCGAAGCTCAGATCGGCGTTTCCGTCGACGTCGCCGAAGGCGTCATGGAAGCCCTCAAGGGCGAACCCGTAGCGACAGCCGTCAACATGGCGCCGGTACCGCCCAATGTCTACAACGTCATCCATCCGTATTTCGACCTTATGGAACGCATGGGCAATCTTTCCGTATACCTCGCTGAAGCACCGATGAAGGAAATCGAAGTCGAATATACAGGCGAACTGGCTGATACGGAAACACGCCTTTTGACGACAGCCGTCCTTAAGGGCGCCCTCAATCCGATCCTCCAGGAATCGGTCAACTACGTCAACGCAGCGGAAGTCGCCAAGACGCGCCACATTGCCGTCAAAGAAGTGAAGAGCCAGTCCAACGGCTACTTCGTCAATTCCGTTACCGTCCGGGTCCGTACCAATAAGGGCGAACACGCTATTGTCGGTGTCTTGTTCAACGGGACGGAAGCCAAAATCGTCCAGATTGATGAATATCGCGTCGACTTCACGCCGGAAGGCTATTTGCTCCTGGTACCGCACGTCGACCAGCCGAACATGATTGGTCAGATTTCGACCATTCTCGGCCAGGCACACATCAACATCATGGGCATGCAGGTCGGCCGCATGACGAAATCGGGCAACAACATCATGGCCATCGCCGTCCAGGACGACATTCCGAACGATATCATGGTCAAGCTCCGCTCGATCAACGGCATCCTCGATATGAAACTGATTCACTGCGATATTCACTAAGAGAGGGGAACTTATGGTACGCATCATACTCATTCGCCACGGCGAAACACAATGGAACATCGAAGGCCGCTATCAGGGTCAGGAAGATACGCACCTCAGCGAACGGGGCCTGAAGCAAGGCCATATGGTGGCAGAAGGCCTGAAGGATACGCCCATTGACGTAGCCATTTCCAGTCCGCTCGAACGGTCGTACATGACCTGCTCATTCTGTGCCGACTTCCATCACCTGCCGGTCCTCAAGGATGACAGGCTCCTGGAAATCAACCACGGCGACTGGGAAGGGAAGCTGGCTGACGAAATCGAAGCGAAGTATCCCGATGAATTCCACCGCTGGCATACGGCGCCGCATATGGTAACCATGCCGGGCCAGGGCGGTGAATCGCTGGAAGATGTCCGCGTCCGCGTCCGCGCTGCCTTTGACGACTACGTCAAAAAGTACGACGGCAAGACGGTCCTCGTCGCTGCTCACGATGCCGTCAACAAGGCCATCATCTGCGACGTCCTGGGCCTCGACATGAGCCATTTCTGGCAGATCAAGCAGGACAATACGTGCATCAACGTCCTGGAATGCCAGAACGGCGTCTGGCGCCTGGTCCTGCTCAATTCCACGAATCATATGGGGTATTTGTTCAGCGGTATTGAACAAAAGGGCTTATAAGGCTTATAATACGAGGGGTATACAAAGCATATTTACTGAGGAAGGAAGAAAAAAGACCATGTTAGATACGAAATTCATCCGCGAACACGTGGAAGAAGTCAAAGAAAATATTAAGAACCGCCATGCCAAAGCCGATGTCGACGCTTTCGTCGCCCTCGATGATCAGCGCCGCGAACTCCTGCAGAAAGTCGAAGCCATGAAGAGCGAACGCAATACGGTCACCAAGGAAATCAGCCAGCTCAAGCGCAACAAAGAAAATGCAGACGACAAGATTGCCGCTATGAAGAAGCTCGGCGACGACATCGACGTCCTCGACAAAGAAGTCAAGAAAGTCGAAGCGGACATGCGCGCTATCCAGCTTATGATCCCCAATATGTGCCACCCCTCGGTCCCGGTCGGCAACGACGACAGCGACAACCCGGAAGTCCGCAAATGGGGCGAACTTCCGAAATTCGATTTCCAGCCGCTCAACCACTGGGATGTCGGTGAAAACCTGGGCATCCTCGACGCCGAACGGGCTGCCAAAGTTACAGGTGCCCGCTTCTACTACTACATCGGTGCCGGTGCCCGCCTGGAACGTGCGGTCTACAACTTCATGCTCGACCAGCACACGGAAAAAGACGGCTACACCGAAGTCATCCCGCCGTACATCGTCAACCGCGATTCCATGACTGGTACGGGCCAGCTGCCGAAATTCTATGAAGACATGTACAAATTGAACGTCGAAGGCGAAGAAATGTACATGATCCCGACGGCAGAAGTCCCCCTGACCAACTACTACCGCGGTGAAATCATCGACGGCGCCAAACTGCCGATTTACTTCACGGCCATGACGCCGTGCTTCCGCGCTGAAGCAGGCAGCGCCGGCCGTGATACGCGCGGTCTCATCCGTCAGCACCAGTTCCACAAAGTCGAAATGGTCAAATACGTCGCTCCGGAAACGAGCTATGACGAACTCGACAAACTGACGAACAACGCCGAAGATATTCTCAAAGCCCTCGGCCTGCCGTACCATGTCGTCTGCCTCTGCACGGGCGATATCGGCTTCTCGGCTGCCAAGACCTTCGACGTCGAAGTCTGGTTCCCGGCACAGGGCAAATACCGTGAAATCTCGTCGTGCTCCAATACGGAAGACTTCCAGGCACGCCGTGCCAATATCCGCTTCCGCCGCACGCCGAAATCGAAGCCGGAATTCGTCCATACCCTGAACGGCTCGGGCCTCGCCGTAGGCCGCACGGTCGCCGCCATCCTGGAAAACTACCAGCAGGCCGACGGCTCCGTCATCGTCCCGGAAGTACTCCGCCCGTACATGCACTGCGACGTGATTAAGAAACAGTAATTGGGTCGTTTGCCGTGGGTCGTTCATCGCCGGAACGGCAGGTGTGACGATTTTCGCCAAACGCTGCATGCCAAACGAACCACAAAAAACTCCTGCCGCAAGGCAGGAGTTTTTCTTTTTGTCTAGAAGTAATACTATATATTCCTTATTATTACTTTTAGAAAAGGAGGTTCACTATGGATCGCGTATTGACCTTGGAATTTGTTCGCGTTACGGAAGCGGCAGCTGTCAAGGCAGGCCGTCTCATGGGGAAGGGCGATAAGATGGGGGCAGACCAGCTCGCCGTAGACGGCATGCACTCTATCCTTGCCAGCGTGCCCATCGACGGCACTGTCGTCATCGGCGAAGGTGAAATGGATGAAGCGCCGATGCTTTATATCGGTGAAAAAGTCGGCGCTGGCGGCACGGAAGTCGACATCGCCGTCGATCCCCTGGAAGGGACGAACCTGACGGCCAAAGGCCAGGACGGGTCGATTGCCGTCATGGCTATCGCCGGCAAGGGCAATCTCCTGCACGCGCCGGACATGTATATGGAAAAGCTCTGCGTCGGTCCGCGTGCTAAAGGGCGCATCGACCTTTCCCAGCCCGTACAGGAAAACCTGCGCCGCATCGCCGAAGGCCTGGAACGCGGCATCGACGACCTGACCGTCGTTATCCTCGACAGGCCGCGCCACAAGGAAATCATCGACGAATGCCGTAGCGCCGGCGCGCGCATCAAATTAATCACGGACGGCGATGTCTCACCGGCTGTCGACGTCGGCATCGAAGGCTCCGGCGTCCACGTCCTCATGGGTATCGGCGGCGCACCGGAAGGTGTCCTGGCCGCAGCGGCCTTAAAATGCCTGGGCGGCGATATGCAGGCCCGCCTCATTCCCTATACCGACGAAGAACGAAAGCGCTGCTGGGAAATGGGCATCGATGACATCAACCGCGTCATGACCCTCGACGACCTGGTCAAAGGGGACGACTGCATCTTCTCGGCGACGGCCATTACAGATACGCCTATGATGCGCGGCGTCCAGTACGGCGGCGGTGCCCGCACGATGTCCGTCGTCATGCGCTACAAGAGCGGCACGATCCGCTTCATCGACACCTTCCACCGCTTCGACAAAAAAGCCAAGTGGAGCATTCATTTATAAGTGCCGTAGGTCGTTCATCGTTCGTCGTTTGTCGTGATGGGGTATATTTTTTTAACAATCTATCGGCTGGAGATAACGTTTTTCTTGTTGCTGCGAGAATTTTCGATGAACGATGAACGCCAAACGAACTACGAAAGGGTCTGTCGCCTCGTGCGACAGACCCTTTTTTTTTCCCCCAGTTTATGGTACAATGACTTGATAGTAATTATAAGCTCATAATGGCACAGTAGGCCCCAAGGGCCCGGCCATTTAGATAAACTACTACTCGAAATACTATTAGGAGGCACCAGAATTGGAGAAACTTGTTATTCATGGTGGAAAGCCCTTACAGGGTACTGTTCGCGTCAGCGGGGCTAAAAATGCCGTGCTGCCGATCATTGTTGCGTCCATGTTGGGGACGACGCAGAGCACATTGACAGAGATCCCGAAGTTAGCCGACGTACACACGGTCTGTGACGTCATCGCTTCCCTCGGCGTTCATATAGAACATCCTGAAAGAGATACATTGATCATCGATGCCAAAGAACTGACATCGACGACAGCACCGTATGATTTAGTACGTCGCATGCGCGCGTCTTTTTTAGTCATGGGTCCTTTACTGGCCCGCAAGGGGAGAGCCCAGATTTCCCTGCCCGGCGGCTGCTCCATCGGTGCCCGTCCGATCGACCTGCACCTCAAAGCCTTTGAAGCCATGGGTGCCGTCATCAATCTGGAAAACGGCGACATCGAAGCCGTTGCTCCCAACGGCCTGAAGGGTGCTCAGATTTACCTCGATTTCCCGAGCGTCGGCGCGACGGAAAACATCCTCATGGCCGCTTCCATGGCGGAAGGCAAGACAGTCCTGGAAAATGCCGCTGAAGAACCGGAAATCGTCGATCTGGCGACGTACCTGAACAGCATGGGCGCCAATATCCGTGGCGCCGGTACGAACGTCATCCGCATCGAAGGCGTCAAGGAACTGCACGGTGCCAATCACGCCGTCATCCCGGACCGCATCGAAGCCGGTACCTTTATGGTCGGCGCTGCCATGACCTGCGGCAACGTCTTCGTCGAAAATGCCATTTCGGAACACTTGAAGCCCCTCATTTCCAAATTGAAGGAAGTCGGTGCAGAAGTCCAGGAAGAAATCGACGGCATCCGCGTCATCGGCCACCAGCCCCTGCGCCCGGCCGATATCAAGACGCTGCCGTATCCCGGTTTCCCGACGGACATGCAGGCTCAGTTCATGGCCTTGACGACGATCTGCCAGGGCACGAGCGTTGTTACGGAAACAGTCTTTGAAAACCGCTTCATGCACGTCGACGAATTCAAGCGCATGGGCGCTAAAATCCGCATCGAAGGCCGCAGTGCCATCGTCGAAGGCGTACCGAAACTGAAGGGCGCCTGCGTCAATGCGACAGACCTGCGCGCCGGCGCGGCCTTAGTCCTGGCCGGCCTCGTCGCTGAAGGAGAAACAGAAGTCGGTTACTTATACCATATCGACCGCGGTTATGATAATCTTGTATTGAAATTACAAAGGCTAGGTGCAGACATTGTTCGGGTCAATATTGAGGAAGAAGAAAACTAAGCAGCAGGGAAAGGTACCGAAACAGTCCCATTCCCATTCGTTCTTTTTGGCCAACTGGTTCGGCAGCGATATTGCCATCGACCTGGGAACGGCGAACATCATCGTTTTCGTCAAGAACCGCGGCATCGTCGTCAATGAACCGGCGGTCATCGCCGTCGATACGATGGAAAACAAAGTCATCGCCATTGGCCGCGAAGCCCAGGCCATGATCGGCCGGACGCCGCGCAACATCCACGCCTACCATCCGCTGCGCAACGGCGTCATCGCCGATTACGACGCGACGGAATACATGCTGCGCTACTTTATCCGCAAGGCCATCGGCCGGGCCCTGCTCTTTAAGCCCCGCGTCGTCATCTGCGTGCCGTCGAGCGTCACCAACGTCGAACGGCGGGCCGTCATCGAAGCGGCTATGCAGGCCGGGGCCCGCAAGACGACGGTCATGGAAGAACCGCTGGCAGCCGCTATCGGCGCCGGCCTGGACATTGCCACCTCCAACGGTTCGATGGTCGTCGACATGGGCGGCGGTACGACCGATGTCGCCGTCCTCAGCCTGAGCGGCGTCGTCATCAGCGAATCCCTGCGCATCGGCAGCAATACCTTTGATGAAGCGATTGTCCGCTATTTGGAAAAAATCAAGCACGTCGCCATTGGTCAGCACACGGCGGAAGAATTGAAAATCCTCATCGGCACGGCTATGGGGGACGGCCGGCGCATGACGGCTGACGTCCGCGGCCGCAGCACGGAAACGGGCTTGCCCGTCTCCGTCGACATCGATTCCCAGGAAATCCGCCAGGCCTTGGACGAACCGATCCAGACCGTGCTCAAGACGATTGTTTCCATTTTGGAAAAGACGCCGCCTGAACTGGCTGCGGATATTGCCGATCACGGCATCGTCCTCACTGGCGGCGGCCTGCTCCTCGACAGCTTTGACCGCCTCATCTCCCAGACGACGGGCATGGCAGCCTATCTCTGTGATGAACCGCTCCTCTGCGTTGCCAACGGAGCCGGGAAAGCGCTGCGGGAGATGGATCGTTTGAAAGATAGTTTTGATGACTTATAAAAAGGAGGGAGCCGTCATGAAAAAGTTTCGCAGACTCGCCGTTTTAGCCGGCTTAGCCGGTCTTCTCACGATGCCGGCAGCTGCTGCTGACGTATCATATGCCACTGTCCTGAGCGGCAATGTCGTCAGTGTCGTTCCTGTCGGTGCAGCCGTCAAGGAAGGGGATGTCCTCCTGACGGTCAATTCCCTGGCCGGTCCTATGCCGGCCGCCCGCTCGGATAAGGAAGGGACTGTCAAGTCCGTCCTCGTCCAGCCGGGATCGCAAGTACAGCAAGGCGCCGTTGTCGTCGTGGTGGAAACGAAATGAGACAGACCATGATGAAGCGCTTATCCGCCCTGCGGCACACCTTGGGCCGGGTCTGTTTGACCGCGGCCCTTTCCTGTATCCTGGCCATTTCGGCGCAGGCCCAGGAATTCATGAATGTCAGTGAAGTCCAGCCGGGCATGACGGGCTATGCCAAGACCGTCGTCCACGGCACGACGATTGACACATTCCCTGTGGAAATTTTGGGCGTCATGAAGAACAGCGGCCCGTCGGGCGACCTGGTCCTGGCCAAGTTCTCCGGCCCTCTCATTGAACAGACCGGCGGCATTGCCCAGGGCATGAGCGGCAGCCCGGTCTACATTGACGGCAAGCTCCTCGGCGCCGTCGCTTACGGCTGGTCCTTTACGAATTCCCGCGTCGGCATGATCACGCCGATTACGGATATGCTCAAGCTCTGGAACGTACCGACGAAGGAAGAAATCAGACCCTTCAACGCCCGCGAATCGTCGCTCATCCCGATTGCGACGCCGCTCATGACGTCGGGCTTCGACAGCCTTTCGACGGCCTGGATGCAGAGCAAACTGCCGAACTACAACTTCATGCCCGTCGATACGGCCTCGGCCGGCAGCGATGATACGGCCATGCCCCTGGAACCGGGCAGCAGCGTCGCCGCAGCTTTCGTCAACGGCGATATGAAGATGGGCGCCATCGGCACGGTCACTTATGTCGACAACAACCAGATCGTGGCCTTTGGTCATCCCTTCCTGAAGAAAGGGAGCATCAACTATTTCATGCACAATGCCTATATCTTCACGGTCGTCAACAATCTTTCGAGCTCCTTCAAGCTAGGCTCCATCGGTGCGGAAGTCGGTAAGATCACGCAGGACCGCGGCGCCGGTATCGGCGGCCAGTACGGCTACCTGGCACCGGGTATCCCGGTGATCATCAAGGCCCGCGATACCGATACGAACACAGCCCTTACGAAGCGCGTGAAGATCATCGAAGATAATGAAATGACGCCGGTCCTGGCGGCGACGAGCGTCTACAACACGGTCAACAAGACCATCGACCGCACGGGCGGCGGCACGGCGACCCTGTCCTATACGATTCGCTCGTCCAACGGCCGCGACAAGGACATTACGCGCCACAACATGTATTATTCCGAAGACAACATCAACGAAAAGAGCATCGATGAACTTTACAATGTCCTCGATATCCTCAAGCACAATGAGTTCATCGATTATCCCATCCTGGACATCAACATGTCCGTCGATATTACACAGGCCAAGAAATCGGCGACCATCGTCGATGCCTCTGCAGCACCGGTCGTCGTCAGCCCGGGCGATACGGTCTACTTCAAGGTCAAGCTCCATCCGTACCGCGGTGTCGATGAAGTGAAGACTATGAGTTTCACGGTGCCCAAGAACCAGCCTTTGGGCGACATGACCCTGGAAGTACGCGGCGGCGGCGTCATCCCTCTGCCGTACCTCATCGAAAAGCAGCGCTATAACCTGACCGATGAAATCATCCAGCGTCTGCGCCATTATAAAGATTTTAATGAGCTGAAAAAGGAAATCGAAAAAGAAGACGCCAACAACGATCTGGTCATCGAAATCCTCAGCCAGGGTGTGAGCATGATCAACGACAGCGGCACGAAAGTAAGCAAGGAAAAGATCCGCGGCAAAGAACCGGGGACCACTGCTAAAGATGTCGTCAAGCCGGATAAGCACAGCCTTACGGATGACAATCCGAGCGACGCCAAGTCGTCGATTACGACGCCGTACATCGTCAAAGGCGACGGCCAGATCACAATCAAAGTGGTCACGCCGGAAAAACGCGATGCCTACCTGGCCAAGCACCACAAGATCAACGAAGCCAAAGCCGTCATCGGCGACGATACAGACAGCTCTTCAGCGGATGACGAATTAGTCAGCAGCAGCAATGGCAAGGACAGCAGCGCTGATACGAAGAAAGACAACAAGGACAATAAGGATAACAAAGACAAGGGCAGCGGCAAAAAGAACCCGGACAAAAAAGTCCAGGATGATATCCGTGCCGTTGATCTCTCCATGTTCCACTAAAAACTGCAAACTAAAAGGGGCTCGTCGCTTTGGGCGACAGCCCCTTTTTACTTGCCATTTTTTCTATAAAATGCTACTATTATACTTATGGAAACTCAAATTATATTTTTAGTTTTCAGTGTTTCTCACAATTTAGGCACAATTGAAGACAGGTGTTTTACATCTATTTTTTCTATGGTATAGTAAAGTAGTATAATAGTTAGAGAAAGGACGGTCTTTCATGCAGGAGTTCCTGGAAGGCATCGGCCGCTTTACGCTTCATGTCTTTGAACAAGTCGGCGTCATTGCCATCCTCTTCGGCCAGACACTACGTCAGCTGCCGAAGATACAGCGGCGCCTGACGATTGCCCAGATGGCCCATCTCGGCGTCAATTCCCTGCCCATTGTCAGCCTGACTTTGCTCTTTGCCGGCATGGTCATGACCTTGCAGATCGTCGATATTCTCCTGCGCTACGGCGCGCAGTCGA
>ERZ779697.385-NODE-385-length-23241-cov-3.48417_pt1 | contig 23241 bp, 16 predicted proteins | sample MGYA00511881_ERZ779697 | MGnify/ENA primary metagenome ERZ779697 (study PRJEB29588, sample SAMEA2148105) | human gut metagenome | biome: human gut; feature: human-associated habitat; material: faeces | place: Denmark | collected 2008/2010 ... | reverse complement strand
GCGCCTTCCTTACGGCCGCCAACGGCAACCTTACGATCCGCCATGACGGCACAGGCGACGGCAATCTCTACAGTCTGTCGTCCAAGGGGACGACACGGGTCGACCTTAAAGACGGCAGCCTCTATCTCGACAATATCGACGGCGACCTCATTGCCCTCTTTGTCCGCAATCCGGAAAAGACGACGGACATCAAGCACATGAGTGTCGGCAGGCAGCTTTCCCTTGCCGGTGACAACCTCAGTTTTGAGGACATCACACAGCGCGAAGGCGCCGACGGCAAAGTGACCATTACCACGAGCGGTGCCCACGAAGACACTCCAATCCGGCAGCTGCACATCGGCGATATCCGTACCAACTTGGGGAGTAGTGCCGCATTCAGGCACCTCTGGCTGAAAAACGGCGACGTCACTGTCAGCCAGGGTTCCCTGGACATCGATAAGCTTTACGTCCTCGACAAGGTGACCTTCAGCAACGGCGTCATGACGACGAACGTCTTCGGTTCGGCTCCGGTCTATGACGATACCATTACCAGTGCTTACTGGAACAACACGGCCGTCAACAATCCGAAAGCCGGCCTCGCGGCCTGGATGAGCGATACTCCATCGTTGCAGTGGGCATACCTGCACTTCCCTGGCCAGGGATACGTCCAGTTCAGCAACGGCCATCTCCTCGACGTGCAGCCGCACAATTACGTCTATAGCCAGCGCTACAGCGAAAATGACGTCATGCGCATGAGCATGGATGCCGATTTCTACGACTTCTACCGTCAGTACTACCATCCGGGTCTGTTCTACCACGAACGCTACAACTTGGTCGATGTCAGCCAGTGGCAGGACTATGCGGCACAGGAAGGTGAAATCACAGTAGAATAAAGGAAGGGTCTGCGGTATAATAGATACAAAATAGTTGTTATTGAAAAAGGAGTGTTTTCCAATGAACAAGAAAGCTGAAAACTTTAAAAAATATCTCGACGAAAAAGAAATCAAAGCCTTTACGGTCGATGAAATCAAAGATGACCAGTTCCAGACGGTCGTCTTCCGGTCGGCTGCTGACATCAACGGCAACCGCCTGCCTCTTATCGTCATCCTCGATACCAGTATTTACGGCATGATCCGCATCCTGGTAGCGCCGAAGGTCCTGCATGATGATAACGAAGCAGCTGTCCTCAAATTGCTCAACACATACAATAAGCAATATAAATCCTTCAAATACTACGTCGATGACGAAGGCAACCTCATCCTCGACACGTGCGTTCTCCTCAAAGACGACGACGTCGACGGAGACCTGATTTACGCCATGTTCGACGTCCTCATCCGCCACCTCGGCGAAGCCTACAAAGACATCATGAAGTCGATTTGGGGGTAGGTAGGAAATCCCACGAAAGGAGCTGTCGCTTTTTGCGGCAGCTCCTTTCTTTTTTTAACTCGTCTTTTTGACGTTTGAATAAAATGCATAAAGATTCAGTTGTTTAGACAAAATCGGCATAAGATGAACGTTTTACTGGAAAAGTCTTGCTTAAATTTTCTGTAAATAGTAAAATGAAGATAACAAATAGTCATTTAAAGAATTCTTTTGAAAGATAATTAATGGCTCCTATGTGTACACGGATTTTTAGTTTACGGAATTTTTGAGAAAGGGGAAACAGTACTATGGCAAAGAAAGTATTCAAAACGATGGACGGCAACGAAGCCGCCGCGTACATCGCTTACGCCTTTACGGAATTAGCTTCCATCTTCCCGATTACACCGTCGTCGCCGATGGCAGAACATGTCGATGAATGGTCGGCTCACGGCCGCAAGAACCTCTTCGGCACGACTGTCCAGGTCCAGGAAATGCAATCTGAAAAAGGGGCTGCCGGCGCCATGCACGGCGCACTGAACACGGGCACCTTGACGACGACGTTCACGTCTTCCCAGGGCATGATGATCATGCTCAGCAATATGTTCAAGATCTCCAGTGAACTCCTGCCGGGCGTCTTCCACGTCGCCTCCCGTACGGTCGCCACCAACGGTTATACGATTTTTGCCGGTCACGACGATGCCATGGCCATGCGCGGCACGGGCATCAGCATGATGTGCGAAGCGAGCGTCCAGGAAATCATGGACTTGGCGGCTGTCGTCCATGCAACGGCTATTTCCTGCCGTATCCCAATCATCAACTTCTTCGACGGCTTCCGTACGTCTCACGAAATCCAGAAAATCGAAGTCCTGCCTTATGAAAAACTGCGTCCCCTCCTCGATATGGACGCCGTCCGCGCCTTCCGCAAACGCGGCATGAACCCGGACAATCCGGAAGCCATCTCTTTCTGCGAACCGGCTGAAACGTTTATGCAGCACCGCGAAGCGCTGAACAAGTTCTATGACCGCGTCCCGGATGTCGCTGAAGGCTACATGCAGAAGATCAGCGAAATCACGGGCCGCGAATACCACCTCTTCAACTACACGGGAGCACCGGATGCAGAATTCGTCCTCGTCGCTATGGGCAGCGGTGCCCAGACCATCGAAGAAACGGTCAAGATGATGGTCGAAAAAGGCGAAAAAGTCGGCTGCATCAACGTCCACATGTTCCGTCCGTGGTCGGAAAAACACTTCCTCGCCGCTCTGCCGAATACGGTCAAGAAGATTGCCGTCCTGGACCGCACGAAGGAAACCGGTGCCAACGGTGAACCGCTCTATCACAGCGTAGCCGCTACCTTTGCCACTGCCGATAATGCGCCGAAGGTCTACCACGGCCGCTACGGCATCGCTTCCAAGGAATTCCTGCCGGGCGACGTCGTCGCAGCTTTTGAAAACCTGAAAGCCTTCGAACCGAAGAACGATTTCACGCTGAGCATCGTCGATGATGTTACCTATAAATCCCTGCCGCGTGTCAAAGGCGTCGTTGTTGCCGGCAAAGGCCTGAAAGCCTGCAAGTTCTGGGGCTTCGGTTCCGACGGTACAGTCGGGGCCAACAAGAGCGCCATCAAGATCATCGGCGACAACACGGATATGTACGCTCAGGCTTACTTTGCCTATGACTCGAAGAAATCCGGCGGCGTCACCGTTTCCCATCTGCGCTTCGGCGATACGCCCATCAAGATGCCGTATCTAATCAACAACGCCGACTTCATCGCCTGCCACCGCCAATCCTATGTGCACGGCTTCGACCTCCTGCGGGGCATCAAAAAGGGCGGTACGTTCCTGCTCAACACGGTCTGGAAACCGGAAGAACTGGACGAAAAACTGCCGGCTAAATTAAAACGCGCCATTGCCCGCAACGACGTCCAGTTCTATATCATCGACGCCGTCGGTATTGCCCAGAAGATTGGACTCGGCGGCCGCATCAACATGATCATGCAGTCGGCCTTCTTCAAACTGGCAGACGTCATCCCCCTGGACCTGGCCATCAGCAAGCTGAAGGAATCGGTCGTCACGTCGTACGGTAAGAAAGGCCAGAACATCGTCGACATGAACAATGAAGCCATCGACCAGGGTCTCTCGGCCATCGTCAAGATCGACGTACCGGCAGAATGGGCCGACGCCGTCGACGCACCGGCTGACCTCTCGAAACACACGAAGTTCTTCCGCGAATTCTCAATCCCTGTCAATGCCCTCGAAGGCGACGATCTTCCGGTCAGCGCTTATGACGGCATCGAAGACGGCCGCTGGCCGACAGGGACCTGCGCCGAAGAAAAACGCGGCGTCGCCATGTTCGTACCGAGCTGGGATGCTGAAAAATGTATCGGCTGCAACCAGTGTTCCTTCGTATGTCCGCACGCTGCCATCCGTCCCTTCCTGCTGACGGCTGACGAAGCAGCTGAAGCACCGAAAGGTTATCAGGATAAGGAAATCAAGGTCGCACCGGGCTATAAATTCAATATCGTCGTCTCCGTCATGGACTGCCTGGGCTGCGGCAGCTGTACCCACGTCTGCCCGAAAGACGCCCTGACCATGAAGCCCTTCGATGATGAAGAATACAAAGCCGCTCTCTGGGATTACGTCATCAACCTGCCGGCCAAGAAGAACCCGATGGACAAGAATACGGTCATCGGCAGCCAGTTCGAACAGCCGCTCCTCGAATTCACGGGTGCCTGCGCAGGCTGTGCCGAAACACCGTACTGCAAAGTCGTTACGCAGCTCTTCGGCGACCGCATGATGATCGCCAACGCTCACGGCTGCTCCAGTGTCTGGGGCGGCAGCGCACCGGACTGCGGCTACACGAAGAACGCCCAGGGTCACGGCCCGGCCTGGTCGACATCGCTCTTTGAAGACAACGCCGAATACGGCTTCGGCATGCACTTGGCAGAAAAAGTCGAACGCAATCTCCTGGAACAGAAAATCGACCTCGCCATGGACGTCGCCAGCCCGGAACTGCAGGCAGCTTTCAAAGACTGGAAAGAACACAAGATGGACAGCGACGGCACGCGGGAACGCTCGGATAAAGTCATCGCTCTCCTGGAAGCAGAAAAAGCCGGCAAACCGGCTCTGGAAGATGTTTATGATTTGAAACAGTTCCTCGTCAAACGCAGCCAGTGGATCTTCGGCGGCGACGGCTGGGCTTACGATATCGGCTACGGCGGCCTGGACCACGTCCTGGCACAGGGTGAAGACGTCAACGTCCTGGTCTTCGATACGGAAGTCTACTCCAATACGGGCGGCCAGGCTTCGAAAGCTACGCCGACGGCAGCGGTCGCACAGTTCGCAGCGTCCGGCAAGAAGACGAAGAAGAAGGATCTGGGCCTGATGGAAGCACAGTACGGCTACATCTATGTCGCACAGGTCGCTATGGGCGCCGACAAGAACCAGTTCATGAAGGCCCTCCGCGAAGCCGAAGCCTACAACGGCCCGTCCTTGATCATCGGTTATGCACCGTGCATCAACCACGGCCTGAAAGTCGGTCAGGGTCAGAGCCAGCTCGAAGAAAAACGCGCTGTCGAAGCCGGTTACTGGCACCTCTGGCGCTACAATCCGGAATTGAAGAAACAGGGCAAGAACCCGTTCATCCTCGATTCCAAACCGCCGACAGCCAACTTCCGCGACTTCCTCATGGGCGAAACGCGGTTCTCGTCCCTGCAGCGTACCTTCCCGGATACGGCCGAAGCCCTCTTCGAAAAGACGGAACAGGATGCCAAAGACCGTTATGAAGGCTACGTCCGCCTGACAAAAGCATATGATAAATAAGAGTTTGAAGTTTTAAGTTTGTAGTTTGTAGTAAAAAGCCCTGTCGCTTCGGCGGCAGGGTTTTTTTAGGCTTCCCTATCAGGGGAGGCTTTCTACTGCAAACTGCAAACTACAAACTACGTACTTCCTCCAGCAGTTCTGTCAGTATCTCGATATACCGCGCAGCTTCAGGCGGCAGGGCTTCGCCTGCGATTTTGATCCAGCCTACGGTCATTTTGTCTAAGGGGTTGGCGATGGGGATGGCCCGGATGTGGCGGCCGACGACGGTCGGTGCGACGTGGCCTGTGCCGATGGTGTAGGCGTTGGTTTCGCGGATGACGCTGAAGAGGGTCGAGCGGTCTGTGACGTAGATGCACTGGCGGCTTGATGTATCGGGCAGGAGCAGTTCTTCTGAGAACTGCGATTCTTCGTTCTGGCCCTGTTCGAAGCGGACGCAGGGATAGCCCCTGAACTGCTTTGGGACGACGGATTCTGAAGCAGCCAGGGGATGGCCGCTGCGGACGTAGAGACAGGGCGTGAAGGCGCAGAGAGGGCAGAATTCGAGCTTATTTTTACAAAAGAGATCCCTCAGGAAGCGCTCATTCATGTGGGAGAGGAAGAGGATGCCCAGCTGGCTCTCGCGGGTGACGACGTCGTGAATGACCTGGCTCGTCCGCCCTTCGCGCAGGGTGAAGGTGAAGGCCGCTTCCTGCGGGACGTGCTGCAGGGCGTGCAGGAAGGCTTCGTCGGCAAAGGGATAGTGCTGGGAAGAAATGGAGAGGGCCCGGGGCAGGTCCTCTTTTTTTTCGCCCCGGAAATGGTCGTACATGGCCGCCGTGTGGGCGAGGATGTGACTGGCGTAGTGCAAAAATTCCAGCCCTGCCGGTGTGAAGGTGATGCCGTGTCGATTCCGCTCGACGAGGGTCAGGGAAAATTCTTTTTCCAGATCCCGGATGGCCGTGCTCAGACTGGGCTGGGAGATGTTCAGGGCCTGGGCAGCCGCGGAGATAGAGTTGTGTTTTGATAACTCAAGAATATAACGTAGTTGCTGTAAAGTCATAATCAAACACCTCGAATATCAACGGTACCTATAAACGTTTTTCTTAATTTTATTGTATCAAAATAAGAAATCCCGGAAAAGTTATGACTTTTTTATACAATAAAGGAATATTAAAAATGAAAAATATGAATAGATAGCAGCGAAAAAGAGAAAAAGGAGAAAGGCAGACAAACTATAAATTATAAAGAAAATCGAACAAAATTTGACTTTTTGGAAAGGACATCTGTGAGGGGGAACGTCGACGTTGTGAGCTTGATGCATGCGAAAAAATTGAAAGAAAAAGGCCTTTGAATATAGATATTTCCTATGGATGTAAATTGCACAATGAATATTTTACAGTAAATATCTTCCATGATATACTTAAATTAAAGAATAGAACGTTTAAGTAAATGGTGAAAACCACTATATACATTAAATTTTACGGTTTGATGAAAAATAACGCACCATCCCATAAATGAAATGTATATGAACTGAAAAGGAGAAAGGAGACGAAATAGAGGGGTGCAAATGTAGTTTTAGAGGGGACAATGTAATTTCGATGTATTCGCCATAGGAGGTAATCGATATGAATTCATCAGCAGCGCTGGCCCGACAAGCGGGAATGACAGATGCACAATGGAAAGAAGCCGTCAAGTTCGACAGTACGGACTGGGGTTGGATTATTATGAGTATCGGCATGGCCATCGGCGCGGGCATCGTCTTTCTGCCCGTTCAGGTCGGCCTTGTCGGTGTCTGGGTTTATTTGTTCTCGGCCATCATCGCCTATCCGGCGATTTATCTGCTGCAGCGCCTCTTCATCAATACCCTGGCCGATTCGCCGCGCTGCGAAGATTATCCCAGCGTCATCAGCGGCTATCTGGGCAAGAACTGGGGCTTCCTCTTGGGGATTCTCTATTTCCTGAGCATCCTCATCTGCGTCTTCATGTATTCCACGGCCCTGACCAATGACAGTGCATCCTTCCTCTTCTCGTTTGGCGTGACGGATTCGCTCCTTTCGGACAACCCCTTCTACGGCCTGGCCATCATCTGCGTCATGGTCCTCATCGCCTCGCGCGGTGAACAGCTCCTCTTCCGCGTTTCGACGCTCATGGTCCTGACCAAGCTCCTCGTCGTCATCTGCCTCGGCGGCATCATGATTCAGCACTGGAACCTGGCCAATATCGGCGTCTTCCCGGATTTGGGCTACCTCATCAAGAACACCATCGCCATGCTGCCCGTCACGCTGACGTCGATCCTCTTCATCCCGAGCATCAGCCCGATGGTCATTTCCTACCGCTCCCACAATAAGTCGATTTACGTGGCTCGCTACAAAGCCATGCGGGCCATGAAAATCGCCTTTTCCGTCCTTTTCATCACGATTTTCTCGTACGCCATGTCCTTCAATCTGGCCCTCGGCCACGACCAGGCCGTCATCGCTTATTCCCAGAACATCTCGGCCCTGGCTATCGTCGCCAGAGGCTTCGACGGCAGCGCCGTCAAGATTTTCAGCCTGATCCTCAACATTTTCGCCGTCATGACGGCTTTCTTCAGCGTCTTCCTCGGCTTCCGTGAAGCCTGCCAGGGTATTGCCATGAACATCCTGCGCCGCTTCATTCCGGAAGAACGCATCAGTAAGAGCATGGTCCGCCACGGCATCCTGATCTTTGCCGTCGCCGTCGCCTGGGGCGCCATCGTCCTCAACGCGCCGGTCTTGAAGCTCCTCACTCTTTTAGGCCCGATTTTCGGCATCATCGCCTGCCTCATCCCGGCCTACCTGGTCTACAAGGTCAAGGCCCTGAACAAGTACAAGGGCATCTCCCTGGTCCTCATCGTCTTCGCCGGCATCCTCCTCATCATTTCGCCGATTATTGCCATGATATAAGCTGGTAAAACGATTGTCTTTAAAATGTGTATAAAAGTATCCTTGACAGGTTAAAAAATGCGGTGTATGATACAAGCATCAACCGAACATCGTCCATGAAACCTTTGAGGCGGAAGTAAAAACGATGACGTGCACGTACAGAGAGCCGGGGTGCTGAGAGCCGGCCGACGCAGCTCGTTAAATGGACCGCTGAGGGCGCAGTCAAAAGCCGTGAGGCTGAGTATTCTGCGACGTGTTGGCATACGTCAGTTGCCGGGAATATGTTGGTATTCCGTCGAGAGTAGGGTTCAACCCCTAAAACAAGGTGGCACCGCGGAACAGTATCCGTCCTTGACAAGTAACATTGTCATGGGCGGATTTTTTTTATAGGAGGTTCATATGGAAACGCTCAGTCTGGAAGAAGTAAAAGCCTATCAGGGTGACTACAAAGTCGTGCCGATCTGCCGCAGCATGTATGCCGACGTCCGCACGCCGCTTGAAGTATTGCGCATTGTCAAGAATATCAGCTCGCACTGCTATTTGCTGGAAAGCATGGAAGACTCCCAGCGCTGGGGCCGCTACACCTTCATCGGCTACGACCCGCAGATGGGACTTTACTGCAAGGACGGCACGGTCCACATCAAGACCGGCTCCGAAGTCCAGATCCATACGGACCATCCGGAACAGCTCATTTCCCAGATCCTTGACGACAACAAGGCGCCGCGCCTCAAAGACCTGCCTCCCTTTACGGGCGGCCTCGTCGGCTACTTCGCTTACGACTTCATTAAATACGCCGAACCGTCGCTCAAGCTGAATGCCGTCGACGATGACGGTTTCAATGATTTCGACCTCATGCTCTTCGATAAGGCCATCGTTTTTGACAACCTGAAGCAGCAGATCTACCTCATCGTCAATGTCCGCCTCGATTCGGCCGAAGAAAATTACAACCGTGCCCTCCTGGAAATGCAGCGCATGGAAGCGCTGATCCGCGACGGCAAGAAGGCACCGGACGTACCGCTTCAATTAAAGAGCGACTTCAAGCCCCTCTTCAATGAAGAAGAATACTGCCGCATGGTCGAAAAGGGCAAGGAATACATCCGCGAAGGCGATATCTTCCAAGTCGTCCTGGCCAACCGCATGAGCGCCGAAGCAGAAGGGAGCCTTCTCGATACGTACCGGGTCCTGAGGACGATCAACCCGTCGCCGTACATGTTCTTCTTCTCCGGCGACGACATCGAACTGGCCGGCTCTTCGCCGGAAACGCTGACCCGCCTGGAAGACGGCGAGCTCTTTACCTTCCCCTTAGCCGGCTCGCGGCCGCGGGGCAAGACAACCGAAGAAGACCGGGCTCTGGAAGATGAACTCCTGCACAACACGAAGGAACTGGCCGAACATAACATGCTCGTCGACCTCGGGCGCAACGACCTGGGCCGCATCAGTGAATTCGGCAGCGTCCACGTCGAACGCTACCTCGACGTCCTGCGCTTCTCGCACATCATGCACATCGGCTCGACCGTCCACAGCCGCATCCGCAAAGATAAGACGGCCGTCGACGCCATCGCCTCGGTCCTGCCGGCGGGCACCCTCTCGGGGGCACCGAAAATCCGGGCCTGCGAAATCATCGATGAACTGGAAGGCCACAAGCGCGGCGTCTACGGCGGCGCCATCGGCTACATCGATTTTACGGGCAATATGGACTGCTGCATCGGCATCCGCCTGGCCTACAAGAAAGGCAACCACGTCTACGCCTGCTCCGGCGCGGGTATCGTCGCCGACAGCATCCCCGAACAGGAACACCAGGAATGCCTGAATAAAGCGAAAGCCGTAGTCATTGCCCTGCAGCAGGCGAATGGAGGTATCGACAAATGATAGTGCTCATTGATAATTACGACAGTTTTTCATATAACCTTTACCAGCTCCTCGGTCAGTTCGACCCGGACATTACGGTCATCCGCAACGATGAAAAGAGCATCGCCGAAATCGAAGCGCTCCAGCCGGACCACCTGATCATTTCACCCGGTCCGGGACGTCCCGCCAATGCCGGCGTCTGCGAAGAAGCAATCCGTTATTTTGCCGGCAAAGTGCCGATCCTCGGCGTCTGCCTGGGCCATCAGGCCATCTGCGAAGTCTACGGCGGCACGATTACCTACGCCAAGCAGCTGATGCACGGCAAACAGTCCGTCGCTGCACTCGATACGCAGAGCCCCATTTTCCAGGGTCTGCCGCAGCAAGTCGATGTCGGCCGCTATCATTCCCTGGCCCTCGACCCGGACACGCTGCCGGACGAACTGAAGGTCATCGCTAGGACCGACGACGGCGAAATCATGGCCGTCAGCCACAAAGACTATCCCGTCTACGGACTGCAGTTCCATCCCGAATCGATCCTCACGCCGTCCGGTCCGATGATGGTCGAAAATTTCCTGAAACTGAAAATATAAGATGATTATAGAGATTACGATATGGAGGAGAAGACAATGATTAAAGAAGCGATTATTAAGATTGTCAATAAAGGCGATTTAACCTACGACGAAGCGAAAAAGGTCATGCTGGAAATCATGGGCGGTAAAACGACGCCGACCCAGAACGCCGCCTTCCTGGCAGCGCTTTCGACGAAGAGCACGAAAGCCGAAACGATCGATGAAATCTCGGGCTGTGCCGAAGCCATGCGCTCCCTGGCAACCCCGGTACCGCATCCGGGCATGGAAGTCCTGGAAATCGTCGGTACCGGCGGCGACGGCGCCCATTCCTTCAACATCTCGACGACGTCGGCTATGGTCATCGCCGCAGCGGGCGTCAAAGTCGCCAAGCACGGCAACCGCGCCGCTTCGTCCCTGTGCGGCACGGCAGACTGCCTGGAAGCCCTGGGCATCAATATCCAGCAGGACCCGCAGCTGGCGTTGAAGATGCTCAAAGAAACGAATTTCTGCTTTCTCTTCGCCCAGAGATATCACGCCGCCATGAAGTACGTCGGCCCGATCCGCAAAGAACTCGGCTTCCGCACGGTCTTCAATATCCTCGGTCCCCTGACCAACCCGGCAAAACCGGAAATGTTCCTCCTCGGCGTTTACGACGGCTACCTCGTCGAACCGCTGGCTAAAGTTCTCTCGTCGCTCGGCGTGAAACGGGGCCTCGTCGCCTACGGTCAGGAAAAACTTGACGAAATCTCGCCGAACGGTCCGACGACCATCTGCGAACTCCGCGACGGCTACTACCGCACGTCGGTCATCAAACCGCAGGACTTCGGCCTCACGCCGGGCAAGAAAGAAGACCTCGTCGGCGGTACGCCTGACGTCAACGCCCAGATTACGCGCGACGTCCTGAGCGGCAAGATCCAGGGCACGAAGCGCAACGCTGTCCTCATGAACTCCGGTGCGGCCCTCTTCGTGGCCCGGAAAGCCGATTCCATTGCCGACGGCATCAAGCTCGCCGCCAGCCTCATCGACAGCGGCAAGGCGACAGCAGTCCTCGACAAGTGCGTTGCCGTCAGCAACCAGTAAGGGGGCCGCATCATGATCCTTGATGACCTCACGGCGGCGACGGCGAAGAACCTGGCCGCCGACAAAGCCCGTGTCCCCTTGGAAGAAATGAAGGCCCGCGCCCTGGCAGCGCCGAAAAAAGAAGGCTTTCCCTTTGAAAAGAACCTCGCGAAATCCGGCCTTTCCTTTATCTGCGAAGTCAAGAAGGCTTCGCCGTCGAAAGGCCTCATTGCTCCCGATTTCCCCTATGTGGCCATTGCCAAAGAATATGAAGCGGCCGGCGCCGCGGCCATTTCCGTCCTGACAGAACGGGACTATTTCCTCGGCAGCCCCCAGTACCTGCAGGAAATCGCCGCCGCCGTCAAAACGCCGGTCCTGCGCAAGGATTTCATCATCGACGAATACCAGATCTATGAAGCCCGGGCCCTCGGCGCCTCGGCAGTCCTTTTGATCTGCGCCGTCCTCGATGACGAAAAACTGCAGCGCTTCTTCAAACTAGCCGATTCCCTCGGCCTCTCGGCCCTGGTCGAAGCCCACGACGCCGACGAAGTGCGCCGTGCCATTGCCGTCGGCGCCCGCGTCATCGGCGTCAACAACCGCAACCTGAAGGACTTCACGGTTTCCCTCGATACGAGCTGCAGCCTGCGTCCTCTCGTACCGAAGGACATCCTCTTCGTCGCCGAAAGCGGCATCAAGACGGCAGCGCACACGCAGGTCCTGCGCGAACACGGCGTCGATGCCGTCCTTATCGGTGAGACCTTCATGCGCAGCCCCGATAAGAAAGCCATGCTTGACGAGCTGGCCGGAGGCAGCCGTGGTTAAGGTCAAGTTCTGCGGCCTCAAGCGGCCCTGCGACATCGCCTGGGCCAATGAACTGCAGCCCGATTATGCCGGCTTCGTCTTTGCCGGCAAGAAGCGCCGCGTCAGCGACGACCAGGCGGCGGCCTTGAGAAGGGAACTGGATCCGTCCATCCCGGCCGTCGGCGTCTTCGTCGACGACACGCCGGAACATATCGAAAGCCTGGTCCGGGCTGGTACGATCCAGCTCGTCCAGCTCCACGGCGGGGAAGACGAAGCTTATATCGAAAGCCTGCGCCGGCAGGTGCAGGTGCCGATCATCAAAGCTTTTTCCATCGCACGTAAAGACGATGTCGAAAAAGCGCGCCGCAGCCCGGCGGACTACGTCCTCCTCGACCACGGCAAGGGCGGTACGGGCGAGGTCTTCGACTGGGCCCTGCTGGCCCAAATCGACAGAGAGTACTTTCTTGCCGGCGGCCTCAATCCCGACAATGCTGAAAAGGCAGCGGCCCTCGGGCCCTACGCCCTCGACGTGAGCAGCGGCATTGAAACCGACGGCGTGAAGGATAAAGAAAAAATGAAATTATTCATGGCACGCGTGCGTGCTTATAGGAGGTAAACGATGAGTACAGGAAGATTTGGCCCCTTCGGCGGTCAATATATACCGGAAACACTGATGAACGAAATCCAGCGCTTGGAAAAAGCCTACAGCCATTATAAGAACGATCCCGATTTCCAGGCCGAACTGAAAGATTTGCTCGATAATTACGCCAACCGTCCGTCTCTGCTCTACTACGCAGAACGGATGACAAAAGACTTGGGCGGCGCCAAGATTTACTTGAAGCGCGAAGACCTGAACCATACAGGTGCCCACAAGATCAACAACGCCCTGGGCCAGTGCCTCTTGGCCAAGAAGATGGGCAAGACGCGGGTCATCGCCGAAACCGGTGCCGGCCAGCACGGCGTCGCGACCGCTACAGCGGCGGCCTTCCTTGGCCTTGAATGCGAAGTTTTTATGGGCGAAGAAGATACGATCCGCCAGGCCCTGAACGTCTACCGCATGGAACTCCTCGGCGCCAAGGTCCACGCCGTCACGTCGGGCTCGCGCGTCCTCAAGGATGCCGTCAACGAAGCCATGCGCGAATGGGTCAGCCGCGTCGACGATACGCACTATGTCATCGGCTCGACCATGGGGCCCCATCCTTTCCCGATGATGGTCCGCGATTTCCAGTCCGTCATCAGTAAAGAAGCGCGTCAGCAGATCCTCGAACGGGAAGGCAAACTGCCGGCCGCTGTCCTGGCCTGCGTCGGCGGCGGCAGCAACGCCATGGGCATGTTCTACCACTTCATCGGCGATAAAGACGTCAAGCTCATCGGCTGCGAAGCCGCCGGCAAGGGCATCGACACGAAGCTCCACGCCGCAACCATCGCCAAAGGGGAAGTCGGCATCTTCCACGGCATGAAATCGCTCTTCTGCCAGAATGAAGACGGCCAGATCGACGAAGTCTACTCCATTTCGGCCGGCCTCGACTATCCGGGCATCGGGCCGGAACACGCCTACCTGCATCAGACAGGCCGCGCCCAGTACGTCCCCGTCAAGGACGACGAAGCCGTCGCCGCTTTTGAATACCTGGCCCGCACGGAAGGCATCATCTGCGCCATCGAAAGCGCCCATGCCGTCTATGAAGCCATGCAGATTGCACCGAAGATGAGCAAGGACGACAGCATCATCGTCTGCCTGTCCGGCCGCGGCGACAAAGACGTAGCCGCCATCGCAAGATACAGAGGGAGGGACTTACATGAGTAAGATTGGCAACGCATTCAAGCAGGGCAAAGCCTTTATCGGTTTCTTGACCGCCGGCGATCCGTCGCTGGATAAGACCTATGAATATATTCTGACTATGGAAAAAGCCGGCGCAGATCTCGTCGAAATCGGCATTCCTTTTTCCGACCCCATCGCCGAAGGCATCGTCATCCAGGAAGCCGACCTGCGTTCCTTGAAGGCAGGCACGAAAATCGACGACGTCTTTGAACTGGTCAAGCGCGTCCGCCAGACGTCGCAGATTCCTTTGGTCTTCCTGACCTATCTCAACCCGGTCTTCCACTATGGCGTAGAAAAATTCTTTGCCCGCTGCGAAGAAGTCGGTATGGACGGCATCATCATCCCCGATATGCCCTTTGAAGAACGCGACGAATGTGCTGCCTCTGCCAAAGCCCACGGCATCGACATCGTCTCGATGATCGCGCCGACCTCGAAAGACCGCATCCAGAAGATCGCCAAAGTCGGCGAAGGATTCCTCTACATCGTCTCCTCCCTGGGCGTTACGGGGACGCGTACGGAAATCAAGACGGACCTCAAGGAAATCGTCGATACGGCCAAAGAAGTCACGGACGTACCCTGTGCCGTCGGCTTCGGCATCAACACGACAGAACAGGCTAAGAACATCGGCCGCGTCGCTGACGGCGTCATCGTAGGCAGTGCCATTGTCAAGATCATCGCCAAATACGGCAATGATGCAGCACCGCACATCTATGACTACGTTAAAGCTATGAAAGAAGCCACAATCAGCGGTTAAAGGCCGTTCGTCGTAGGTCGTTCATCGTTTGTCGAAATGGCGCAGTCAGCGCCTAATAAATAAGAAAAAGAACCTGCCGCGTTATGCGACAGGTTCTTTTTATAAGTCGATGAACGACGAACGAACTACGATGAACGGCTAGTGTCCTGCCGGTGCCGGCTGGGCGTCGAGTTCTTTGGCCAGATCGTGGTCGGTCATGGCGCAGACGGCCGAGTCGGACCAGACATTTTCAGCGGTTTCGATCATGTCGATGATCGTGTAGATCGGCAGGATGATGCCCATGATGCCGATCGGGGCACCGATGCCGGACATGAGGGACAGGGTCAGGAAGTAGCAGCCCATGGGGACGCCGGCGTTGCCGATAGCTGCGAGGACAGCGACGAAGAGCCAGGCGATCATCGTGCCGAGCGAGAGGTCAAAGCCGCCGTTCTGCATGAGGAAGAGGGACGTGACCAAAATGAAAGCGGCGCAGCCGTTCATGTTGATGGTCGTGCAGATCGGCAGGACGAAGCGGGAGACCTGCGGATGGACGTTGAGGCGCTGTTCTGCCGAAGCCAGAGTGACAGGCAATGTGCCTGCAGAGCTCTTGGTGAAGAGGGCGACGGCGATGGCCGGAGCCATTTTACGGAAGACGTGGATCGGGTTGAGGCCGCGCAGGACGAGGAAAATCGGCAGGACGATGAAGAACTGGATGAGGTTGCCGCCGAGGATGACCAGGGTATATTTCCCTAAGGCACCGACGATGACACCGGCTTCAATCTGTGCCGAAAGCTGAGCCGAGAAGGCGAGGATGCCGACCGGTAAGATCCAGAGCAGGGCCCGGATGAGCGTGAAGAGGACTTCCTGCAAGCCCAGGAGACCTTTGAGGAGGACCGCACGGTTTTCCGTCTTCGGCATGAAGGCTAGTGCCAGGCCGACAGCGGCGGCGATGAGCATGACCGAAAGGACGTTGCCCGATAAGAACGGCTGGAGCATGTTGTTCGGGATGACCGAAAGGAAGTGGTCGTAGTACGTGACTTTTTCCAGTTTCTGCGGTACGTTGGAGACACCGGAATTGATCAGGTCGACAGGCAGGTTGCCCGGCGCGATCCAGAGATAGAGGACGAGGCCGATAGCAGCGGCACAGATCGTCGTCAGCAGGGTATAGGTGACGGCGTGCGCGAAGATGCGGCCCGTTTCTTTTTTGGCTCCCAGAGCCGATAAGGTCGTGATGACAGCTAAAGCGATGGTCGGTACGGCGATGAACTGGAATAAGCGCGTGAAAACTGTAGCGATGAAATCAAATAATTGGTTCAATGCCGGAATACCGAGCCAGCCTAAAATTGCGCCGATGATCAAGGCGCCCATCCACAAGGCAAACTGACGGCCGCGATGTTGGCCCTGGCTGCCGCGGATGGCTTGCCGGGCTTTTTCTTCTACCCGGTCTTGCGATTCGTTAGACATAATATTCTCCCCCTTATTAGAAATTAATAAGTAATTCTAAACGATTTCTAATAGAATACCGTTTCAGTATATTATAGAAGAGAGACGGCATTCTGTCAATGGAGAGGGGACAAGTAAAGAAAATAAAATAAAAAAGACACGTAAAAGGACCGATACACACGCGACATATGTCTACCGGTCCTCTACGGTATAGGATTCATATTCATCTCGTTTTTGGTTCTGGTTACTTTAACCTCGTACAAAAATCTGAAAACAATCATCGTTCGTTGCGCTTGGATTTACTAAACTAACCTATTTGAAAAACATCACACCCATTCGAAAAGTTCGAAGCACTTCAAATCAAGATAAGTTAACTCGTAATGTTCATCGACGAACGCTGCTGATCCTATGGACATTATTTAGTTGTTAATGATCAACGCAATGAAAACTAAATCATCCTGACTTTTGTTTTCCAAGCTGTGACCCTTGCCATCTGATGTGTAAGTAACGTCTCCAGGTTTAACGGTCCGGATTTCTCCGTTGTCGTCGTATTCTCCCTCGCCGGAAAGGATATAATAAGCTTCTGCGTTGTCACTGTGAACGTGATAGCCTAAGGAACATCCAGGTTTCAATGTGATTTCGGCGAACATGCCAACCTTATCCTTCAGCTCGGTGGCGCTCAGAAGGCGTTTCTTCAAGATGTACCCCTTGCCGCCGGCGGCATGCTCTACTTTCTCTATTTCCACTGGACTCACCCCTTTCTAATGCGCTTACAAAGGAATCGGTTTTGTTTGCAATCCCTTTCGCATCTCTTGGCTATATTATAGCATAAGAATTTAAGTTTGTCATGAGCTTGACGGAAATATGTTATTCTCTTTGTGCAAGAGAATGCACGTGACGATAACACTAAGGAATGGATATAAATATCGTTTGGGAATAGTTTGTAGTTTTTAGTTTGTAGTAAAAAAGGGCTCGCCACGTGCGAGCCCCTACAGTTGCTGGCGTTTTCATCAAACGTCAAACATCAAACATCAAACCCATTATTTCTGAAGGATCGGCATGACCTTCGTGGCGTGGGGCATGATGTTGATCGTGTAATCTTTGTCTTTGCCCTGTTCTTTCAGTTTCTTCTGTGCCAGGTCCCAGGCTTCCTGGACCGTGGCGACCGGGATCTGGCCGGTGCGGCGGATATCTTCGAAGTTGCGCGGCAGCGTGACCAGGATGACCGTGTCTTTATGGGTCAGGCAGAAGAGGTTGAAGGCGACGAAGAAAGGAATCGTGAAGCGGGCGCGCAGGGCCTTTTCCATTTCTTCCATCGTATCGTATTTGAAGCTGTCCATGTAGATGGCCGGTTCTTTGATGTCCCGGGCTTCCATGATGGCGATGATGACGCCGCCGTCTTTGACGGCCATTTCTGCCGGGTCATAGCATTTGCAGCCCTGGTAGAGGCTGACGTCGCTCGGATAGCCGCCGGCGCAGGCGAAGACGACATCGGCTTTCTGCTTCATCGGGACGCGCTGGATGTCGAGGACCGTTTCCGTGCCGGAACGCCATGCTTTGTACCAGTCACCGCCGACCATGCGGCAGATTTCGCCGTCGCCGTTGATGACGGAGTGGACGAGGAAGCACGGGTTGATCTTGCTGCACGCTTCGATCATGTCGTCGTTGAGCGGGTTGTCGTCGATCATCAGAGCGCGGGTCTTCGGGTTGATGCCGTGGCCGAATTCGTCAGCCAGGGCATGGCAGTGGTTGCGCTGGATCGTTTCGAAACCGGAGACGCCCGGCAGGATCAGTTTGCGGCCGCCGCCGTAACCGGCGAAGAGGTGCGTCGTGATGCCGTCGACGATAATGACTTTGTCGGCGTCGACGACGTGTTTATTGAGTTTCAGCGGTGTGCCGAGCTTCGTCGTGCCGCAGTCGACGAGGGTCGGATCCATGCAGTCGTGCTGATAGGTCTTGATGCGGCGGATGACTTCTTCACCGCAGACGCGGACGTCTTCTTCCGGCGTCTGGGCGCGGTGCGAGCCCTGGGCGAAGACGATGTAGATGTCGTCGTCAGGGATGCCGGCCAGGTTCAGTTCATCGATGATGTAGATGAGGAACTGGTTGGAATGGTTCCACGTACGCGTGACGTCAGCGACGACGAGGCAGACCTTGTCGCCTTTCTGGACCTTTTCCTGCAGCGGTGCGCTGCCGATAGGATGACGCATGCAGTCGATCGTTGCCTGTTTGACATCGATGGCCGGGACGTTTTTCCCTTCCATGACGTCGGAAATATGTTCTTCCGGGAGCATGACGCTCTGCGAGGTTTCACCAATCAGGAAATTAAATTCTTTTAATGCCATTTCTACCACCACTTCTTTTAATAATAAAAAAATAAACTGTACTTTATTATATCATGTTAAAAGCGGCGCGCAAGTTTAGAATTTTAAACAAACGTTTAACTGACTGCAATGATTAATGAAATCCATTCAGACATTACCGAGATGGACAAAATGAAGATACTGCGAGGCTACGGCCCGGAGTTTCTGTAGCGTCGCCATGGGGGTGGCCGGCGCCGTCCAGTGCCAGCGCGGGAAGTAGCGGCTCAGATGCAAGGGCAGGTCCGGACTGATAGTAGCGAGCCAGCGGGCCTCAGCGTCCATTTCTTCAGGGCTGTCGTTTTCGCCGGGGATGATGAGCGTCGTCACTTCGACATGGCTTACGGCAGCGGCGGCCTCGATGGTTTCGAGGACGGGCCGGAGCGAGGCGCCGCACATCTTTTGGTAGAAGTGTTCCGAAAAGCCCTTGAGGTCGATGTTCCAGGCGTCGATATACGGCAGGAGCTCCTGCCGCGGCGCGGCGGCGATGTAGCCGTTGCTGACCATGACATTGCAGAGGCCTATTTCTTTGATCAGTTTAGCTGTGGGCAGGATGAATTCATAGCTGAGCGTCGGTTCGTTGTACGTATAGGCCAGGCCGATGTTGCCCTGAGGGACATAACGCTTCGCCAGGGCGGCGGCGTCCTGCGGCGTCATCTCCCGCGACGGCGCTTCTTCCTGGGAAATGGTCCAGTTCTGGCAGAAAGGGCAGGTGAAATTGCAGCCCCAGGAACCGAGGGAGACGATGAGCGAGCCCGGATGGAAATAGATGAGGGGTTTTTTCTCGATCGGGTCGAGGGCGGCCGACGTACACTGGCCGGCATTCAGGGCGAGGAGTTTTTCGCCGTCGTAATAGCGGCTGCCGCAGCGGCCGCGATGGCTCTTGGCGATGAGGCAGTGATGGGCACAGAGACCGCAGCGGACGCGCTCCCCTTCATGGGTGTAATAAAGGGCTTCCATGGGCGTCACCTACTTGTAGCGCGTGACCGTGAAGCGGTAGAGGTCCGGGCGGACCTGGGGCGGGATGCCGGCTTTTTCCTTGGCGATGTCGATCTGCTGCTGGACCGTGTCGACGCCGTCGAGATCCGGCAGGAGGAGACCCGTCTGGGCGTGGCTCATGACGATGACGCCGTATTTCTTCGGATCCAGTTCTTTCGGCGAAGCGACGGCTTCCGGCGTGCCCAGGACGTCGACGGAGATGTCGATATCCTTCAGTTCGTCCAGGCTGACCGGGTAGAAGCGCGGATCCCGCGTCGCCGCTGAGACGGCGTTGTGGATGATTTCACTGGCCACGTTCATCTGCATGGGCAGGAAGGTGCCGATGCAGCCGCGCAGGCGGCTCCCCTTGTGCAGGGAGACGAAGGCGCCGGCCTTGTCCTGCTGCAGGTCTTCCGGCAGGTCCTTGGGCACGGCCATGAGCGTATGGTGCGTCAGGTAGTAAGAAATGCTTTCCCGGGCCAGGCGGACGCGGATATCGGCGACAGCCGGCTTTTCCGCCCGCTTTTCCTGGCCTTCCGGCAGATAGAGGGCGACGCCGTAACCGACGCCGAAGGGCCCTTCATAGGACGAGACGGGCATGACCGGGCGGAAGTGGCGCAGGGCGCCGAAGAGGAAGTAGACCGACGGCAGGCCGCACATGCCCGCTTCGTCGATGAGGCTGCGGCTCATCGTCTTGAGGACGGCCGGATCTTGTTTCTGCAGGGCTTCCATGACGGTCTTGTCGAAAATCGCACCTTTCGGCGTGTAGCCGTTGGGCGAACCCGGCAGGAGACGGTGCGAAAGGTCGCCGGAGGCGATGACGGCGATGCGCCGGCCGATGTTGGCCGCGGCTTTGACGACGAGGTCGCCGAGGAGGCTCATGCTGTCATAGTCATCGAAGCGCGGCGCCATGATGACTACCGGGCCGCTGAAGCCGGCTTTGTGCAGGTAATAGAGGGGCACGAAGGTCCCCTGGTCGACGTAGAGGGGATGGCCGAAACGGTCGCTCCAGGCCGCGTCGAGGCGGTAGATATCGGTCTTTTCCGAGGCGACGTGGAAAATCTCTTCGGCCAGTTCCATATCCGTGCGCACGTCCATAGAAAGTTCCGGATAACCGAAGGCGTCGAGGTTGCCGTAAAGGCGCGGCGCCGCCAGGAGCGTCGCCCCGTCGGGGAAGACGTAGTTGTGCGGCGAGACGATGACCAGCGTTTCCGGTTTCTGTTCGACAATCAGGCGGGCCGCCGTCTGCACGGCCTGGACCGTCGAAGCCATTTTTTGCAGCTCGTCACCGCCGATTTCCGGCAGCATAATCGGCGGATGGGGAAATAACCCGGCTGCAGCACAAGCATGTTCCATAGAAATACCTCCTTTGGGAAGATGTGGTGTTAGTTCTATTATACTCCAAATAAAAAGAGCTTGTCGCGTAGCGATAAGCTCTTTTTGTGATTCGTTTGGCAAGACGGCTTACGGTCCACGGTTCACGACCCACGGGAGCCGCAGGCTCCTAATATTCTGTGTCCTCCATGAGGCTGGTTTTGCCGAAGCGGGTCTTCAGGTCTTGACGCTGCATTTTCCACTGCGACGAGGCGATGGACATGGTCGGGTCGTAGTTGGGCGACTGCATGTTGAGGACGCCGCAGATGAATTCGTATTCCAGGTCGTTCGTGAAATACTTGTCTTTATTGGCCTTGATGGCTTTGACGACGTCGGGGTTGCGCTTCTGGTAGCCGTCGGAGAGGTAGCAGAACATGGGGATGCGCAGGACTTTGAAGCTGGCGCCGTCAGGTTGGCGGGCGATGTCGGGGTCGCTGCCGTGGTCCGAGAAGTAGATCATGGCGTCGAGGTTGAGGTTGTCCTTGGCATAGTCGTAAATCTGGGAGAGGACCCAGTCCGTGTAGAGGATGGTGTTGTCGAAGTCCGCTTCCTGGTTGATCTTGCCGTCGTTGAATTTCTGGAATTCCTGCGGGTAGCGGTTGCGGTATTCGATGTGGCTGCCCATGAGATGGAGGACGACGAAGTTCTTTTCCTTCGGATCGACGCGCTTCAAAAACTGCAGGAGGGCGCCGTCGAGGGTCGATTCCTTGAGGTCCCGGTCGACCCATTCCGCTTCGTCGGCCGTGTTGGCGACGAGGGAAATGGGCGTATCCGCGACGCCGACGGAACCCTGGTTGCTGAACCAGTACGTCTTGTAGCCGGCTTTCTTGGCCATGTCGATGATGGAGACCGATTCGTTGAAGGGCTTGTCATTGTAGAAATTCGATTCCGTCAGGGCGTGTTCCAGGACGGGGACGGTGTACCAGACGCAGCTGTAGGCATTGGTGAAGAGCGTGAAGTCCGGATTCGACTTCATAGCCGTCAGCCACGGCGTGTTGGGCACGTGGTTCGGGTCATAGGCGTTCATCAGGGTGCGCGTTTCCGATTCACCGATGACGACGATGACCGTATTCGGGTAGTCCGCCGGGTGGAGCTGGACGGCCTGGAGATTGGCGTACTTATCGTCGTGATTTTCTGCGTAGAGGGTCGAGCGCTGCATGTAGTCTTCCGTATCGAGGAAGGTCCGCACCGGGAAGGCTTCCGTCAGGATTTCTTCCCCAAGAGCCGCTGCCGACGGCGCGATGATCAAAAAGAGCGAGAGGAGCGGTGCCAGGAGGCGGTCATATTTCGTCCGGGGCAGGTCTTTCTGGCGGTAGTTGAGCAGAAAGAGGGCTCCCAAAAGGACGGCCAGGGCGAGGACGATGACGGCGACTTTCAAGAAGCCGAGGGACTGGAAATATTCCAGCGTTTCGGCCGGACCCGTCTGGAAGATGATCAGGGCGCCGGACGTCGTGATCGATGAGTTGTAGAGCACGTAATAGGCCCACTGGAGCAGGATGATGAAGAAGGCCGCGAACTGGACGGCCGTCATCACAATGGCGCCGGGGAGATGGGGCAGATGCTGCTTGACGATCATGTTCAGGCAGAAAAAGATGGCAAAGAAATAAAGCCCCACATATATATCATATATATTGTTGAGGTAAATCGTATTCGTATTGACCAGGGTAATGTAGCTGAGGTAAGGTCCAGTAATGATCCAGCCGATGCCGATGAGGGCCGGCGGGATGAGATTCTGCGGCGACAGGTAGCGCCAGTAGAAGGCCAGGGACAGGACGACGGCGCCGACGGCGGGGATAAGGCCGAAGGTCATGTCTTCGATGTTGTCCGGGCCCATACCGAGGGAAACAAGGAACTGCCATTGGAAGCAGAGGCCATAGATGACGGCAAAGGTGAGGCAGAGCACCAGGATGTGGTGCCGCTTCTGTTTGAGTGCGTTCATTACGTGAGACATAGGTTGCGTTTATCCTCTCTGAGCATCAGTGTAAAATTGGTGTAAACAAGCGTACCGGCTATATTATACATCAAATATCCGCGATAACATAGAGAAAACTGCAAATTTTTATCAGCGAAAGGAGAAAAATATTAAAAAAAGACTTGCAAAAAATTTACGGTCATGGTAGAATAGTTTTCGTTGAGGCACTCCGTGCTGAAACAAATGGTGAAACGGCCCCGTGGTGTAGCGGTTTAACATGTCGCCCTGTCACGGCGAAGATCGTCAG
>ERZ779697.381-NODE-381-length-23360-cov-3.46213_pt1 | contig 23360 bp, 16 predicted proteins | sample MGYA00511881_ERZ779697 | MGnify/ENA primary metagenome ERZ779697 (study PRJEB29588, sample SAMEA2148105) | human gut metagenome | biome: human gut; feature: human-associated habitat; material: faeces | place: Denmark | collected 2008/2010 ... | reverse complement strand
AAACCACGCGGAATATCAAAACACAAAGTCGTATCGCAAAAATCATAGTACAAAAGGCGGCATATCATCTTCCAAAAGGTGGCCTTTTACATGACAAAAGGCGGCAAATCACAATGCAAAAGGGCATCTTATAGAATATAAAACGATAAGAATCACAATAGAACAGAAAAATAATGTGCAAGAAGAACTTAATGGCAGCATAAAACTAAAAAAGTTTTTGTTAAAAACTCATCACTCATCACATTGACGTGTAAAATACTGATTATCAACAACATGAAGTGTGATGAGTTGACTTTACAAACTCGTCATATCATATAAGAAGCGGCCTTTAGGAATGTGAAGATTGACAAGAAATTGTTCTAAATTACCGGATAAGAGTAATGTGTGACAAGTTAAAAAGGCAACTCATCACATTTTAATTAGTTCATAATCAATAGGTTAGAAGCGAATGTGACGAGTGATGAGTTTTTAACAAAAACTTTTTTTATTCTTATATAGAACATACATCAAATATTTAACATCAATTCTCAAAAAAATAACGAGACCGTTTTGCAACAGTCTCGTTATGCTTATACTTTATTTATATATAATAAATCTTCATGCTCTGTTCACGACAATAAAAGCGACAGGAGCACGGCTAGAAGATACCGACATCAGCTCCGGCTGACCTGCAAGCCCTTTGTGCTGAGCGACATGTCAACAAAACGTGCATTAGCGTTAGGACGATTGCTGTTAAGTATCTGCTTTATGCGTGCTGCAGCATCAGGATCTTTAGCCACCATATAAAGATAGCCTCCCCCACCGGCACCGGCAAGCTTATATCCAAGACACAAGTCATCGACAAGAGCTGTTATGCTGCGCACATTTTCAGGATTAGTGCCTTTATCGATAGCCTGATTCTGCTGCCAAGTCTTACGGACAAGAAGTCCCATCCTGGTGAAGTCGGCACGCTGAATTGCCTCATACATATCAAGCGAATGCTGTTTCATCTCACGCAGTCGACACAGCTCATCACTCTGATTGAGGAACATACGACGCACAATCTCTGACAATATGTTTTTGGCAGTGCGTGTGATGCCTGTATAATAAAGGAGATGACAAGGCGTGTATTCAGGCTGAGTGAACAATTCGGAAGGAAGCCAACGCACAACAGGACATTGGTCGAAACCGCGTGAGGTCTGCAACAGCTTGACACCACGGAGTATGCCTCCAAACTGGTCTTGCCATCCTCCGCCGGTTGTGAGCAACTGCTCGAGCACAAGGGTGCGGTGACCTATCTCGTTCTTATCCCATGCCAGTCCGCAGAAATCGTTGAGCGCACCGAGTACGGTAGAGGCAAGCACACTGCTCGTTCCCAACCCGCTGCCGGCCGGTATAGCCGACAACAACGTAAGCTCAATGCCGCATCCGAAAGCTTTAAGCTGACTCTCGAGCGAATCGAACTTATCGGCGCAATAATCGGGAACAAAGCCCGCAAGGGCCAAAGCTGCCTTAGGTATTGAGAACGGACTGCCCACATGATGGAAGTCGGCAAGCTGTCCGTAAGTGGTAACTTCCTCAACGGCTCCAAGGTCGATGCTGCGCAGCACTATATGAGGCTCGCAGCACGGACGCACATAAGCCTGCAACGGCGGCTGGCCGTTAAGCTCGATGGCAAGGTTGACAACGCTGCCGCCCTCCATAAGGCAATAAGGCGGCGTGTCGGTCCATCCTCCGGCAATGTCGATGCGCACAGGACTGCGTCCCCAAACTATCTGATCGCCATAAACCGACATACGCGGACTCTGCTTCTCGGCAAGCACCTGCTGAGTAAGTCCGTCACGCAAAAGGGCAAAGGCTTTATCTTCATTGTTCTGATACTCGTTGCCACGGATACGTGCAAGTTCTGAACGGAACATCGAATCATGTATGCGCGTAAGCAACGGAGTGTCGTTGCCAATAACATCAGGCTCAGGAATGTTGAACCGTGCAAATTCGTGAGCCGCATCGTCAAGGTCGACCTGATAAAACACACTGTGCTCATAGTTACGTGCCAAAGCCTGCCAGTTGGCAGCGCGCAGCGCATCTCTCTGATGCTGAAGCCTCAACAAGTCGGCCTCAGCCGAAATGTCGTCGGCACTGAGCCTGCGGCTCTCATTCCATATTTCAGCACCTTCATTCAACTCAGGTTCAGACAACATCCAGCGCAACACAAGTCCGGCTGAACGTACATCTGCGCAAGCCGGGAATATGCGTGCCGACTGCAGGTCGGCATTTCCGTCAATAGAGTCGATGTCGATATTGCGTTCGGCAGCCCATTCGGCAAACGGACGGCCAAGGAATGTCACGCTGGCGTCGTGCAAGTCGCCACGGAACTTGTCGTCATATCCGTAGGGTCTTACCACATATTCATCATCGCCGGCAGGAACAATGTCGACACACTGCCCCGGCTTAAGATTTATAGTCCAGTCGTTGTCGGGCACTCCCGTTATTATGTTTTCGTGCGCCAGCGTCCACGACGAAGGCACATAGCTGTTTTCAATCCAAAGATTCTGGTTAAGTTCGGTGATTGACGTGCCTACACACGCATTCTGAACAAACATTGCAGGATGCGGCTTGAGCGAATGGTGCATTATCTCGCGCTGATCATTAACAAGATTCTGAATGGCCAATGTTGACGAAAGAATCTCATGACTCGTTCCGAAATGATAAAACTCTCCGCCGGGCAACGGCAACACAGCCACGCTAAGATTGTTGAGTTCATCATCGTGTACCGAAGGATCAGTGCCGAGCGAGCAGCCGAACTCTGAATAGAGGTCGTAATTTATGCGTTCGCCGTTGCGTTTAGAGCGCTGCATGAGCAGTTTGACGGCGCGGTCGCTCAACAGCCACACACCGATGTCGGTAAGATAAAAATGATCTTTGAGCAGTTCGCCGAGAGTCTTTACCGACGGTTTCTGCATCATGCACTCAAGCACCGACGGAGTTTCGCGTTTAGACACGAACACCCCGTGGTCTTTGGCAATCTCAGGTCCGAGCCACAGGCCGTAGCATACTACATCAGCTTCAGGTATAGGCTGCAAAGGCTGAGTGGCACGTATATATACGTCGCCGCTGACAATCATGGTGTGCATGTTGTCGGGCGCGCAACTCATTATTCTGTCATAGAGTGGCACCTGCAATGATAGAAGGTTCTGCGAAAGTTTCTGTCCGCGCTCCCAACGGAACACCGGCACCGGCGTAAGAATCTTTCCCGACGGAGCATAAGCCGGCAACCGGCGGCTCTGTCCCCCGGCATGGAGCAACAGGCGCCTGTCTGAGGCAAGCCATTCATCGAAGGTCTTGCCGTCTGAATGTGCGGCATAACAAGCTTCAAGAAGCCATGTTGAGCCTCCGCCCGACCCCAATTTGTGCCCAATGGGATCGTTGGTGCAAAACCATTCGTCGCGGTCACATCCGGTAACATCATGAAAACAGTTTACCAGATTAGGCGGCAAGGACAGAAGTTTTTTCATTTAACCTTTCCTTTCTTCTTCATTTCAATATATACCACAAACAGAAGAGCCAGAATAAGAACGGCATAAGCTATGTAGGCTATTGTCTCTGTTGTGTCAACCGATTTAGGATAGAACATCAGTTCTACGCTATGCTTGCCCGGAGCCACGTTGATGGCGCGAAGCAGATAGTTGACGCGTCCAAGCTCAACAGGTTTGCCGTCTACCGTGGCTGTCCATCCTGGATAATAAACCTCTGAGAACACTATTACGCCGCCGGCATCTGAGCTGACGCTGTACTTCAAGTGGTTAGAAGAATAGCCCGTAAGTTTGACAACAGAAACATTGTCCTGCTTCTTTGCATCCTTAAGCTGATCCTTAAACTTAGCGTCGGCCACAGCCTCATGGCGCAGGTCAATCTTTCCCACCTTGTCTATTTCCTCGTTGGCATTGTTTACATAAGTTATGCGGTCGACAAACCATGCGTTGCCGTATGCATACGGATTCTTCAAAGGCACGGTCTGTCCGTTCTGAAGCGGGAATATGAAATATCTTGCGTTAAGCATGTTGAGCACCGGATAGATGCTGTCGCCGTTAATCTTGGTCATGTCGCCTCCGGCCTGAGCCACGGCAGGAACAAGTTTCTGCATCTCAGGAGCGATATAGGCGTCGATCATATCCTGATAGCGGCGCAGTTTGGCAGCATGATAACCGCCGATGCTGTTGTGATAATAAGATGTTTCGTTCTCATTAAACGTGTTAGAAGCAAGGTTGAGCACACGGTAACTGCCGAAGTCGCTCTTGTCCTGCAGGATAATCTTGTCGGTCTCAGTCATCTCGACAGGAGCCTCACGCTCACTCTTGTTGACAAACATATCGTTGTTGAGGTAGCGTTTGTTGACCTGCCACATATCTACAAGACAGAGAACAATAAGTATGCCCACCATGTATTCGGTCTTGAGTTTTTTTGCCTTGAATAGCAACAGACACAGAGTGCCGATGACAATGATGAAGAACGAACGCCAGCAGTCGGATGTGAACATTGCTATACGCATCTCGCGCAGATTGGCGAGCAGCGGGTTAAGATAGTCGGCAGGTATCTGCTGCAGCGCCTTAAGCTCTTCTGACGAAATGAAATCAGAGAAGAATAATGTAGGCATTATGGCAAACAGCAGGGCGATGCCGCCTGTGAGTGCGAAACTTACATATACATATTTAATCTTGGTTGTGAGAATCTCAGGCTCGTCAACAATTTTCTTCAGCGCAAGCATTGCGAGCAGAGGTATGGTAAATTCGGCAATGACGAGTATCGACGCCACCGTGCGGAACTTAGAATACATCGGGATATAGTCGATGAAGAAGTCAGTGAACGGCATGAAGTTCTTACCCCATGACAGCAATATAGAGAGTATCGTCGCGGCAAGCAAAGCCCACTTCATAGGGCCCTTGACAATAAACAGTCCGAGGATGAACAACATCAGCACGAAGGCGCCCACGTATACAGGGCCGCTCGTTCCGGGCTGCTCGCCCCAATACTGTCCGAGCTGCTGATAAATGTCGATAAAGTTGTTGTCGGCATGCTCCATGGCTGTCTTGTTCTGAACCAACGGAACTGAAGCTCCACCCTTGGCGTTAGGCACGAGCAAGGTCCATGTCTCGCCTATGCCGTAGCTCCACTGAGTAATATAGTCGCGGTCGAGTCCGCTGCTTGTCTGGTTAGCAGAATTTTTCTTTACCAGTTCGCTCTTGCCTCGCATTGACTCCTGACCATACTCCCATGTATGATACAGGTTGCTAAGGTTGATGCAGATACCGATAATTGCGCCGGCGGCACACACGGCTGTAGCCTTGCCGAAGTGAGCCAGCTTGTGGTTGCGTATGGCGTCAACGAGATAAGCAATGACCATAAACAGGATGACAAACAGGAAATAATATGTCATCTGCACGTGGTTGGCATTAACCTCGAACGCCGTAAATATAGCTGTAACAATGAGTCCCCACAGATATTTGCCCCGGTAGGCCAGCACCACTCCGGCTATCATAGGCGGAAGATATGCCAGCGCCATTACTTTCCATATATGTCCGGCGGCAATGATTATGAAGAAATAGCTTGAAAAAGCCCATATTATAGAGCCTAAGGCCGCCAGCGACTGCCGGAAGTCGAAGGCACGCAGAAGAATATAAAATCCGAGCAGATAAACAAACACATACCATACATTCTCAGGAAGGAACAGATGATAAATCTTCAACACCTCGCCGAGTCCGTTGGTGCTGCTGTACGACGGCGCCGTCTGATAAGTAGGCATACCGCTGAACACCGAGTTCATCCAGCGGGTCTGCTCGCCGGTTTTCTCCATGTGTTCTGTAATTTCGCGTCCGAGTCCCTTGCTCGCGGCAGAGTCGTGACGGAAAAGAATCTTTCCCTCTATGTCAGCAGGAAAGAAGTATGCGAAAGAGATTACCGCAAACAGCACGACAGCAAGCACATCGGGCAGATATTGTTTCCATGTTTTCATTGATACAAACGTTTTTAGTTTAAAAAATTCAACTTGTCTGCAAAGGTAAGAAAAAGTTTCAAAACAAAGCGCATCGGATGTAAAAATACAATCTTCAGCTAACAATAAATAAACAAAGGCGCACAAACATTAACAGAGCGAACAGAAATGCAAGTCAGAAAGCATATTTTCAGACCATCTGACACGACATAGTTACCCTTCATGGCAGTTTTTAACAGCTATAAGGCACAAATAATCATATATGTCATAAATTCTTTATAACTTTGCACTCATAAAAATAACGACAAAATGAAAATAGGAATAATAGTGGCAATGGACAAGGAGTTTGTCCAGCTGAAAGCACTGCTCGAGAACGCGACAATGGAGCAACACCACAAAAAGGACTTCGCCGTGGGAACCATCGGCGGCAAGGAAATTGTGATACAGAAATGCGGCATTGGCAAGGTGAACTCTGCCATAGGCGCAGTGGAGATGATCAACAATTATGCCCCCGACCTGATAATATCAACCGGAGTTGCCGGAGGAGCCGACGTGAAGATGAACGTTACCGACGTCATTGTGGGCACATCTTATTGCTATCACGACGCCTACTGCGGAAGCGAATGCAGCTTCGGACAGATTATGGGCATGCCGCCGACATTCACTGCACCTAAAAAACTTGTTGAGAAAGCGACGGCCCTAAGCGGCGAGACAAAGATTCATGCCGGACTGATTGTCAGCGGCGAATGGTTTGTCGACTCACGCGAGAAGATGCAGGGCATACTCAACAATTTTCCCAAGGCAAAGGCCGTAGACATGGAGAGCTGCTCTATAGCGCAGACGTGCCACATATACGGAGTGCCGTTCATCAGTTTCCGCATAATCAGCGACATACCTCTCAAAGACAACAAGGCGTCGCAATATTTCGACTTCTGGGCAAGACTTGCCGAAAAATCATTTAACGTTACAAAAGAATTTCTTAAAACAATATAAACCGATGAGTTACTGAGATGTCAAGGAGCAACGCTTTTGTCAGAATATGTTCAAAAGCCTGACAACAAAAAAATGTAACAAAGCATTTGTCTTAACTCCTTAATTCCATAACTCCTTAACTCCTAAAAAAATGAAAAAGATTCCAAGTTTCACCATCGACCACAACCGCCTGCTGCGCGGAATATATGTATCGCGCAAGGACAGCGTAGGCGGAGAGACTGTTACAACATTCGACATACGCATGAAGGAGCCTAACCGCGAGCCTGTGGTTCATCCAGGAGCGCTCCACACTATTGAACATCTGGCTGCAACCTACCTGCGCAACGACCCGGAATGGAAAGACCGCATAATTTACTGGGGACCGATGGGATGCCTCACCGGCAACTATCTGCTCATGCGCGGCGACCTTGAGCCTAAGGACATTGTGGAACTGATGAAAAAGACATTCAAATTTGTTGCCGACTTTGAAGGCGAAATTCCCGGAGCTGCTCCGAAAGACTGCGGTAACTGGCTGCTACACGACCTGCCAATGGCACGCTGGGAGGCACGCAAGTTCCTTACAGAAGTGCTAGAAGTAATCAAAGACGAAAACATGAACTATCCCGGCTAAGGCGCCTTAAATATTAAAATAAGTTAAAGCGCGTCACAATAGCAATGTCGTTGCGTACTAAGGTCAAACAATAATCAAAATTGCATCACTTATGAAAACAAATCGATTCATAACAACAGTGCTTGCTGCAACATTGACATTTGTTGTGGCGAATGCTCAGACCGACACACTGAAAGTTGACACCACATATAACCTCAGCGGGGTTACCGTTAATGGTATGAGAGTTATAAACAAGGTTGACCGTCAGGTACTTCTGCCAACATCAAAGATGAAAAAATTATCATCAAACGGATATGACCTGCTGAACAAGATGACGCTTAACGGCATAATAACCGATCCGGCTAAACAGGAGATAAAATCACTGAAAGGCGGAAGCGTGCAGGTGCGCATAAATGACGTTAAAGCCAATCAGCAGGACATAACCGCACTGAGACCTGACGAGGTTGTAAGGGTTGAATATATCGACAATCCCGGAGTGAGATATTCCGACGGCAGCCTGGACGCCGTGATTAACTTTGTCGTAAAGAGGAGATATGCGGGATATGTTGGCGGATTAGGAACAATGCATGCATTCACTACCGGATTCAACAACAGTAATGCCTATTTTAAATATAACTACAAGAAATCGGAGTTCAGCATATACTACAACTTCAGCTACCGCGGCTACGACGAGCGCAAGGCGGACAGCGAAGACACTTACTTCTTTCCAGACGGAACGCAGCGCCAACGCCAATACTTAGGCTACAACACCGACTTCATGTACACCACCAATACAGTTCAGTTGGGTTACAATCTTGCCGAACCTGACAAATATACCTTGAACATCAGCCTCAACTATAATCAATACAACAACCCAAACTCAGGCTCAAATCAGCTGGCAAAAGAGACATCAATGCCAGACCTGTATCTGTTCAACAAGAGTAAGAACAAAATGTATACCCCGTCGCTCGACATCTATTGGTCGCTGAACCTGCCTAAAAAGCAGAACATAACGGCCAACGTAGTAGGAACATATATCGGCACCGACTACAAATATATGTCACGCAACTATCTCTTCAACCAGTCGCCTGAGTAGTCGATGCAGGCTGACCCGGTGAACGACTACAGCTACTCTACCGACGGAAACAAATACTCTCTTATCAGTGAGGCCATTTATACAAAGAATTTCAAGAACGAAGTATTCTCGGCCGGAGGCGAATACACCGTGAGCTACACAAACAACAAATACACCGGAACCGTAAACACCGACGCTGTGCTCCACTCCGACAACCTTTATCTTTTTGCACAACTGCAGGGAAAACTCAGCATTTTCTACTATCAGGTAGGCCTCGGCGCAAACTATCTTGCCATTCATCAGGGCGGAATAGGATTCAACAAGTGGACACTGCGCCCACAGTTAAGTCTTTCGACAAAAATAACCGACGACCTGTTTGTCAGATATTCGGGACGAATAAGCCAACAGTCTCCTTCGCTCTCACAGTTGAGCGACGTCAGAAACCAGAGCGACGAACTGAGCGCCAGCGACGGAAACACGAGACTGCAGCCTTACTCAGGCTACAACAACAGTCTTACAATAAGCTGGAACCGTCCGCTTTTTAACTTCCAGTTGTACGGAAGCTGGTATTATGCGCCCGACATAATCATGACATCGTACATCCCTGAGCTGCAGGACGACGGCACATACCTGCTAATCAGCAAGCCGGAAAACCAGAAGAGTTTCAGTCAGAAGTCTCTCACAGCCTACTTCACGCTGCACGCCATCAAAGACATTCTCGACATTTCGCTCTATGGAAATTACTCTAACTATAACAGCCGCGGACTTGACTACTCTCACAACTACCACTCATGGCGCTGGGGCGGATATGCCAACCTTATGCTGGGCAGATGGAATGTTTCAGCAAGTTTCTACACCGCACCGAAAAGCTATTTTGCCGAATCTATGAGCACGGGCGAAAACCTATCGAACCTCAACATCAGCTATAAATATAAAGACCTCAAAGTAGGACTTGGAGTTTTGCTGCTCGGCTATGCACAAGGTTTCGACTATGTGGGCAAGACAGACAGCAAGTATCTGCAGAGCACTACGCATACATATATCAAGGACAACGGAAACATGATTTACTTAACGCTGTCGTACAACTTCAGCCACGGACGTAAATATCAAACGGAACGTAAGAAGCTCAATAATTCAGACAACGATAATGGTATCAGGTAAAAATTTATTCAGCAAAATTCTGCAAGCCTTTAAAGGCAAGACGGAAGAAAGGCCGCAACAGGAGGAATGCGGCCATGCAGACAACCACAATGCAATGAGCAACAACGGCGACGGCAGCTATGTAAGAATAATCGACGATGGCGACGGTGAGATAACCGTGCTGCTCGAAGTGGAACACGACAAGGTACTCGAGTTTGGCGATAGATTGGGCGAAATAAACGAAGCGGCCTACATGAACGGATATAACTGGGATGCCCTGATAAGGCATTATCTCAAGAACAACGCACCCGACATACTCGAGGCAATGGACACCGATCCTGAGGCAGGCCTCTATGCGGCTTACTTCAAGGAGAGCGATGCCAACCGCGACAAGGCCAGGCGACTTGCCGACATGCTGACCTCGCTGATTGACAACGAACAGGAGCTTTGCAGGATAGTGAGGGAAGAAGGCGACAAGATAAACTGGGGGTAGTTTTCCTCTCTACATCCCGTATCCAAATCACAAACGGCTCATAATACATATTATACATAAAGAATGCAGACAGGACGCACTTTCAGTGTTTCTTCTGTCTGCATTCTTTGTTTTTATTCAAAACCGCGTTATAATTTGCAGCTATACCTCATATCATTGGCAAAGTCGACTGCGCGCTTACCGGTCAGTCAGCGCAACCCGTGCGCCGCCTGCGCCATATCACGGTCTGCGCCAATCCTCTTACAGCAACAAACGCTATGAATGCAAGCCACAGACCATGGTTGGCCATTGTGAAACGAAGAGAGTAATAAAGGGCGAAGAATGTTACGGCTGCAAGAAACATCGACTGAAGCATGCCGCGCGTCATGGTGCAGCCAATGAACACACCGTCCCATACAAACGCCGCCATGCCGGCAACAGGTATTGCCAACGCCCAGTAATAATACTCATGCGAGGCTGCCACCACAGAAGGCTCATCTGTAAGCAACGAGAGAAAGGCGTCGCCGCCTATGCCATAAACCAAGGTGAAGCCTATGGCCATGCCAGCTCCCCACCAGAACAGGCGGCGCACCGTAGAGCCAAGAGCCTCATGATTGCGCGCCCCGTAAAACTTGCCGCTCAAAGCCTCGCCGGCATAAGCAAAGCCGTCCATAACATAAGAGAACAGCATATAGAACTGCATGAGCAGAGTGTTAACCGCCAACACTACCTCACCCTGCCACGAACCGGCTGAAGTGAAAAACAGCATTACGGCAACCATGCACAGCGTGCGCAAAAATATGTCGCGATTTACCTTGAAGAAATGCGCCATTGCGTCGCGCCGCCATACGCCTTGCCATGAGAAATAACGCCTCAGACGGCGATAATTTACGAAGCATAGCAGCAGTGCCATAATGAAACCGCCCCATTGGGCGATGAGTGTGCCCAGGGCAACGCCTTCAACCTTAAGTCCAAGGCCGAACACAAGCAGCGTGCTCGCACCGATGTTTATTATGTTCTGCGTTATGGCTATAAACATTGGCACGCGCGAATTCTGCATGCCTATATACCATCCCGACAGACTGAACAGGCCGAGCATGGCAGGAGCGCCCCATATAAGTATGTTGAAATATATCGAAGCAAGCCTTCTTACCTCGGCAGGCGGCTGCATCACGAACATTGAGGCCTCGCGCAGCGGCACCTGCAACACGATGAGCGCCAAGGCAACCGCCATGGCAATACCCAACGAACGGCAGAGCATGCGCACCGTTTCGGTAAGGTCGCGCCTTCCGAGAGCCTGCCCCGTCAGTCCGCTAGTACCCATGCGTAGGAATCCGAATATCCAGTAAATCACGTTGAACGTCATGCCGCCAACGGCTATTGCACCTATATACGATGCAGCCCCGAGGTGGCCCACTATGGTTACGTCAACCAGTCCCAGCAGCGGCACGGTGATGTTGCTCACTATTGCCGGTAGGGCTATGTTGAGTATCTGTCTGTTTCTGTTATCCATTGTTGCCTGTTTTCTGCTTCACGCACGATACAGCCAATGTTGCTGTATGTGCCGGAGAATAATGTTTTATATTGATATTTACAGCTTTCGGGCTGCAAAGTTACTCAAAAAAAACATTAATTCGCAACGAACCGGGCATAATGCTATTTCTGCTCTATGCTTACGCGGCCGTCGGCGTATCTGAACTGTGCCACGCCAAGGTCGTTAAGCGCCTGAAGAACGTCTGCCAAAGAAACCGACCGGGGGAAGTTGAAGTGAATTCGGACAGAAAGCAGACTGCGCGAATGGAAAGCAATGCCTACGTTATACCATGATCCTATGTCGTTCATAACATCCTCGAGCCGCGAATCGTCGAAACAGAACTCACCGTGAGTCCATCCTCCGACAGCTGCCATGTCGGCCTTTTCCACCTTTATGCCACCCTTATCGTTGACAACGGCCTGATGTCCGGGACTAAGCATCCTGCCCTTTCCGCCGTCTCCACTACTTACACTGACACAGCCTTTAAGCAGCACCACCGAACTTGCGCTGCCATGATAAGAACGGACATAGAACACCGTGCCGAGCACCTTCGTACTCATATTTCCGCTCTTCACGACAAACGGTCTGCCGGCATCATGCCTGACGCTGAAGCGTGCCTGTCCTGTAAGCTCAACCTCCCTGACGCCATTCTGTCCAAAATCTGACGGATATTCAAGACGAGAGCCTGAACCGAGCATTACGCGGGAACCGTCGGGCAGAAGGACATCAGACGTAGTGGCCGACGGCGTCTGCACAACAACATTGTCTCCGTCAGCCACACGCGATGTATGCGACGGCAGTTCGGCCATGGCAAATGTCTCAATCACTCCGGATGAGCCAACAATATCACTCCACGCAAACGCCACGACCAAAGCCACTACGGCAGCAGCTGCGGCGCAGCCTCAAACGTGAGCTGCCGGCATCGCCATGACGCGCTTCAAACTGCCGCCATGCCTTCTGCGTCTCCTCATCGCCTGGCATATCTCCCAAAGCCTCGCCGAGCATCATCAGCAAACGCTCATCTTCACCACTGCCCTCGCCTGCCTTGCAGCTTGTCAAATCCATGTTTCTGACATCATTATCTTTCATAATTCGTCTCCTTTCCCTACAGCCTCACGCAAAAGTTTCAAGGCCTTTGCAATATGTTTTTTCACGGTATCATAACTTATTCCAAGACGTTCGGCAGCCTGACGGCGTGTAAGATGCTCATAATAACATAGGCGCACTATCGAGCGTGCTGGCTCGCCTAACCCTTCAGCCACAGCCTCAACACGCGAAAGCAGCCGCTCGTGATCGCGATATTCGCTTTCGGCATCTGCCTTCGTGGCCTCAGCCAGCTCTGCCGCCGCACAATTCTCGGTCTTTATATGCTTCAGTCTGTTAATACAGGCGTTGCGCACGCACATATAGAGCCATGAGCCGCGGTCGGCAGGACGCAGCAAGTCGAAGCGCTCCCAAGCCTTCTCCATGACATCGGCCACCACATCGCGCCCCTCGTCGGCATCGCCCGTAAGCTGGACGGCAAACCTGACCAACTTAGGATAATATTCGCAGAACATACGTCTGAAGTCGTCTTTCTTCTTATCTTTCAACAACATTTTTAAAATCAGTTGGCCGCCGTTCATCGCCTTGCACCATTGTGCCAGGAAGCACGGAGACATTTAACGGCCGCAAAGGTAAGCATTATTTTCAACAGGCAGCCGCTACAGTCGTTGTTTCTCGCTCTCTCCGGCTCCCTTGCCTTTATATTTAGTCTTGGTGGCGTTGAACGTATAGTTTACGCTTATGCCTATGCGCTGCGTGTCTGACCATGTACGACTGTCGTAGTATGTACGGTCACCATAACCAGTGAAACGGTCGCGCCCCGTATTGAATATGTCGTCGGCAGAAATGGCCACGCGCAGCGATTTGTCCTTGAAGAATGTCTTTACCACACGCAGACTCACCGTTCCATACTGCTGTTTTATGGTGTAGCTCTGTTTGCCCCTCAGGCCCAGGCGTGCTTTCAGGTTCAGAAGCCAGCCGTGGCTAAAGGTCAGACTGTTGTAGAAAACGAAGTCAAAGACGGGACGGTTCCACAAGTAAGGTATGCCAAGAGAGCGCGTCAGAGTCATACCAGTCTATCGAAGCCGACAGGCGGGGCTGCCATATTCCGATTTTCGGTGTCAGTTCAACAGACATTCCGTACATATTAGTATAAGGTATGCTGGCCATTGTCTCCAGCATTACGCCCGGATGGCCGTCTTCATCATATGGCTTGAAGAACGAAGTGTACATATTAATTGCATAGTCGTACCATATCGAGAAATTAATCCATCTCCATCCGCCGTCGATTGTAAAGTAGTTATGTTTCTGTGGCACGAGGAGCGGATTGCCGTTACGGTACATATATTTGCTGATATAGCTTGTCGCGCTCGACAGCATGCGGTAAAGAGGACTAAGTTTCAACAGACGGTAAGCCAGCGAAAAATTCCAGTCGCCATGGCTGTAATCGACCGATGCCGACGGAATCAGGTCGTTGTACGTAGGGCTTTGCTCTGCCTTCAGCACGCCAGCCTCATAATACTTGGTCCGCTGATGCTCGTAGCGCAATCCGGCACGTGCCGTAAAACGCCCCAGACCGAGAGTATAGTCGACAAATGCCGAATAAAACTGCTGTTGCAGATGGTCGTCGGCATCTGCCGAGAAGCCGCTCTGAGTGAAACGGTCCTTGCGGTCGGTGAATGTCTCTTCCGTGCCAAACGCCACCTCTCCGCCAAGCAACGGGGCTGTTACCACCAGCTTAGCGGCATAGAGAGAATTACGCACGTCATTATATGATGCAGCGTCCACTTCGTCGTTGTTGGCAGCCACCTGCCAGCTGCGCGAGCATCCGCCCAGATAGTCGGCGTTGAAGTCTATGCTCCACTTACCGAACGTGCCCGTATAGTATCCGTTGACCGAATGGTTCCAGCCGTTGTTCTCAGCCGTCTCCGACTCTGTCTCAATATTGTCATACTCGTCCCCGTCTCGCAACAATATGGTGTTGCCCGTTATATGTGAGCTGCTGTTGGCAAGAGATTTGTCAGCCACATAGCGCACGCCAAACGACTGGCGGCTGTCGGGTTCATAGTTGAAGCCCACCTCACCATTAAAGTTAGAATCGTTGCCGGTCTCAATATTGTCAGACATCATCGTCCATACTGACGACGTGTTCATCAGGCTTAGAGTCTGTTTCTGTATATAAAAACTGTTTTCCTTAAAGTTTCCTTTCACAAAGACGTCAAGCCCGCCGGTGCGGTAGTTTAGCGAAAGACCTTCGCGCCCTTCACCTTCATGCCCCTGCGACCATTCGGCATAAGCCAGTCCGCTAAGTCCCTGTCCGCGCAGGCGTATTGTCTTTAACCGTATCACCGCTCCTACATCCGACGAATAGCGAGCACCTGGATTCATTATTATTTCGGCCTGCTGAATCTCAGTGGCGCGCAGCTGTCCGAGTTCGTTCGTGTCGCGCACCTTGCGCCCGTTGATGTAAATCTCTGCCCCGCCACGGCCTATCACGCTGAAATTGTCGCCGTCGCCTGTAACGAAAGGCAGACTGCCAATCATGTCAGCTGCCGAACCCATCATGGAAAGCGGCGTGCCCGCAACATTGGCCACAATGGTGCTGCCCCTGCGCTCCACCATCGGGCGCGACGCCTTTACCTCTACACCTTTAAGCATCATGGCGTTTTCCTTAAGAGTTATGCTGTTTTCCTGACGGCATGGCACGATGACAGTGGTGTAACCTACAAAAGACACGCGGAGCAGACAGTCTTTCTGCGGCATTGAAGGCATGGCAAAAGTGCCGTCGGCTTCCGTGACGCATCCAGAGATATACGACTTGTCGCCGGCAGCCAGCATAACAACATTGGCATAAGCCATGGGCTTACCGTTTTGGTCGGTCACACGGCCGCGCACACTGACGCTGCGCTGGCACGACTCGCTGTACTGCACAACGAAGTAAGCATTGCGCTCAACAAACGCAAAGGGCTTGCCGCTGAGCAGGATACGCAGGGCCTCCGCTTGTGTCTTGTTTTCCACAGTGGCCGTAACCCTGAAACGCTCCGTCTCCTTATATGTAAACAAAATACTCTTTCGACCTGCTTTCTCGAGCCGCTTTAATGCTGACGGCAGTGGTTCGCCGACAAACTTCAGCGTAATGAGCCTCTTGTTATTTTCTCCGGCATAGCTTATGTTTAAGCAAAAAGCCATGAGGCACAGCATCAACGGGAGTCTTATGTTTACAATAGTTTTATAAATAGCCATAATTCTTTGTCTTTACTTCTAATACAACCCAAGCACCGAAATGGGTATAGTATGTATGTCTTTTTATCAGTATTTAACATTTTAGGGCGTTTCGTACATTTTCAAAAATACCATATCTACCCTTCTTCCACTTTTACGACACATAAAAAGACATGAAGTAACCATAATCTAATCTGCCGACAAGACTACATACGCAGCAAGAGGCCTGTGATGGACATACATAAAAAACGCTTTTAAGCATTACATCACAGCATACATAATTCAATTGCTCAAAAACAAAAATGCTATTACCAATAAAAATATAACCACGTATTAAAATTTATCAAACCATCCCGTAAGAACGTTCCACTTTGTAACACTATAAACTTCTTGATAATCTTTATTTGATTCTGTTGGAATAAAAACAGATATACCCATACATCCTTTTATTTGTTCAGCATGACTGGAAAAAACCATAAAACCATCAGGCAAATAACCACACATACTTGCAGAAGATATAAAAGAGCCAAAATCATAAAAGATATCATTTGCTCTAAACCCATACTTATATATTTCATCCTGTTTGACACTGCCAATATCAAATAACATGTTCTTACAAGCAAAAATTACATCATCAGTCAAAGAACCACAGAAAAACGATATGGGAGCTGTATTTTCTGCAACATCCAGATACACTGATGAGTAAATGTTGCACACCTCTGAAAGACGTTCCTCCACACTTCCCTCACCTAATATCACACATAAAGATAAAGGAGTAATAATACCTGATGAAGGTACAACACCTGGCGAGGCCATAAAATATTTACAATAAGGATAAACTTCAGCTAACACCTCAATACAGCCCATATAGCACGCATCAAAAATAATATAATCATATTTTAGGCAAAAAACTGTAGCCAACACACTTATATCCATAGCTTCACCTCCGTCATAACCGAAGCTACGTGTAGCACCTGTCGGCAACCAGCCTGATCCATGAGATCAAAACACAATCCCATTCTCACGGGCAGGAAACATCTTGCAAACATCATCAAGAACATTACTCATCACGTTACCAGACACAGAATTCACTTCACCATATCTTTTAACCAGTCTCAGATCTTCACCATCCACACAATACAAGCCTGCACCATCCTTATTGTCAAAAAAAACAATTATATTACTTCTTTCGAAGTTCGCATGTCCCCCCATAATTCAACAACTCATCAATTAAAACTTCCGCATAACGATATAAATTGTTGTCTGCTACTACATAAAACAATACGGTTTTATCTTTGACAGTAATAGTTTCTTCTCTGCATTCATTATCACATGAATATATTAGAAAAGACATGAACAGCAAGGCGGCCAACAGGCGAATCCTCCTTGCTGTAAATAGGTTTACTACACTGTCTTCCGACATAATCATATTCTTATATCTCCAAACGTTCAACATTCTCCACCTTTATCTTTACTCTTTTTCTTTTTAAGTCTCCAACCGACAAATTCTCCAAACATATAACTTACAGCTATAATACATATAAAATCTGTAACTTGGTCTTCGGAAATCCATTTTATCTTATACAACAAGAAGCTAACAGCTGCCGAAAGAGTGAAAACAACAATGACGAATGTCGTAAAAGCTAATACCTTTTTAATCATTTGAAAAGAGAAAATATAGCTTTACCAATTTTAGCACTAAGACCTAGAGAACCGGTTACAGCACCTGTAGCACAACTCGAACCCAAATCACTCCAAACTACACGATTGTTCCAATTCTTAAAACAATATATAAAGCCTGAAAGAACCGCACCTCCAGTATCCACAACGACCCATTGAGCGACCTTTCCTTCAACAGGAACCGCATCAGGATTATCCTTCCACCACGAATAAGAGCTTTGTGCCACAGACAATACTGCTGCAACACAAGCACCGTCGGCAGAATCGATCTTGTACCCCGAGACATCAAACTCATTAACAAGATTCATGATCTGTCTTTCGAACTCAGCATCAGAAAGTAAACCTTGATAACTACGACGCATCAGACTTATGATATTCTCAAAAAAATAAATTGATTTTTCCGACAATAATCCTTTTGACGACAACGCATGAACCATACTTTCAAGACTTGGTATGTCTTCCAATTCTATAACATCTGCGTCACACATATCCTCAATCTTTTTTAAAATGTCAGCTATATCTTCTCCACCCCTTGTGGCATCAGAAAACAGAACACTTCCCAACTCCTCTGTCTTAAGGAAGTTTTTATATTTCAAAATTAAATCTTTAGAATAATCCTTTATATTACATTTATTCATTTCCACATCTATGAACATCGCCACAGCGTCAACAGCCTCTTCTTTTGTAGAAGATTCAGAAACAATCTTCTCTGAAGGAATACCATCATTTACTTTCGTCATAACTGTATTATGGAGATTTCCTATAAAAGCAAAATCTGAAACTTTCATATATTTTTCTTCCAAATCATCCATATTATATTGATGATTACAAGAAATCAAAATAAAACAGAAATTAAGCAACAAAAGCTCTCCAAATACTTCTTTATCATATTCTTTTTCATAATACCAAATTTTTAAAGTTAAACAAAATATTATATTACAATTATAATACATTTTACACGCACAGCAAAATATTTTGCAATATTTTTATATTTTATTGATTTATAAATCAATAAATCTTATAATATAACATTTTAAAATTACAAACAAAGAAAAAACGCACCATCATACTCACGATGTAATTTTATTAAATATCCTCCAGTATAAAATAATTATTATTTGAAATAAACGTCCCAGATAAATTTAAATAAACTGGCCTTGAATGACCTTGCCAGACCTTGTTCGTCAACATATAGTTTATATTACATTTCTTTCTCTCAGCATAATCTTATCACCACATTTCCGTTCACTTAACGCTCTCAGAACAGCGGTGCCGGACAAGGATTGGTCTTCAGACCGAAAAATTGCGTATTTTCGAGTATTTTAATTAAGTCATTGAATGATAAGCATTTACAAGACTTTCGCAGCAAAAAGACAAAAGTTAAAAAACATTACTCGGCCATTTACGGGTCGTAAGTGGTGCATTTACGATGCAAAAGCAGCCTCTTTGTAACACAAAAAGCCTTGATTTAGGAGGTAAAACTATACAATTTCAGACCAAAAAGATGATTAAATGCAAACAGAAGTTAATAAAGTCATGACTAAAGAACGGATAATTTAACATCCGTTACACATCGGCTTTCTATTTCAGAAAAAACTTTTGTCCTGATATTTTATCAGGCAATGAATTGTAACAGGCGTGAAAATTATATTCATTTTATCATGTCATACTTTTAATTTAATTGATTACCTTTGTATGATTATTTTAAATCAACTATTGAAAATGAACAATGGTGAAGACCTTACACGGGGCAGAATAACGCCTACACTGCTGCGGTTTACTATGCCGATGATAGCAGGGGCAATGATGCAGCAGTGCTACAACATTGCCGACACGCTCATTGTGGGGCGCTTCATCGGTGCGGAGGCGCTGGCAGCCGTCGGCTCGGCATACACTCTAATGGTTTTTATAACGTCTGTAATGCTCGGTCTGTCGATGGGCAGCGGCACTGTGTTCTCGCTAAAATTCGGCGAAGGCGACATGGCGGCACTTAGGCGAAGCGTGGCGGCGAGCCTGCTGCTTACGGGCGGAATAACCGTTATACTAAACGTTGCGGCGTATACATGGATCGACGGCACGCTGCGCCTGCTGAGCGTTCCGGCTGATGTTTATCCGCTGATGCGCAGCTACCTTATGATAATATACGGAGGAATAGCGCTCTCGTTTGTCTACAACTTCGGTGCATCGTTGCTGCGTTCTGTCGGCAACAGCCGTGCCCCGTTGTGGGTACTGGCGGCATCAGTGGTGCTCAATGTGGTGTTAGACCTCGTGTTCGTGCTGCTTCTAAACCTCGGCATTGAGGGTGCCGCATGGGCTACGCTCATATCTCAAGCCGCAGCAGCCGTAGGCATAATGGCATATATACTGAAGACGCGCCCCGAACTGCGCCCGCGATGCAAGGATATGGCCGTTAGCAGGGCTACACTCGGCGAGATAGCCACATTCTCGTCGCTCACGTGCGTACAGCAGTCGGTTATGAACTTCGGCATACTGATGGTGCAGGGCCTTGTCAACAGCTTCGGCATGGCCGTAATGGCGGCATTCGCGGCCGCCGTAAAGATTGATTCGTTTGCCTATATGCCTGTACAGGAGTTTGGCAACGCCTTCTCCACCTTCGTGGCACAGAACTTCGGAGCGGCCAAATCGGGACGCATACGCCGCGGAGTAAAGCAGGCTCTGCTGATGACTACGGCGTTCTCGCTGGCTATATCTGCGGCAGTGTTTGTGCTTGCGCGGCCGCTTATGATGATATTCGTAGACGGTTCGCAGCATGACATAATAGCCATCGGCATGAGATACCTGCGCATAGAGGGCGCCTTTTATGTAGGCATAGGCGTGTTGTTTCTGCTCTACGGCTACTACCGCGCCATAAGAATGCCGGCAATGTCAGTGGTTCTGACAGTGCTGTCGCTCGGACTTCGCGTTGCCCTCGCCTACGCCCTGTCTGCCGTTCCGGGCATAGGAGTAGACGGAATATGGTGGGCAATACCTATAGGATGGGCAGTTGCTGATGTCGTGGGCATGCTTTATTACAAGAAAACCCTAAGGCGGATTTATACCCAAAGGGGCACAACAACGCATAAGATTATAGCCCGGCTATAGGCTATTTATCTAAAGCGGAAACAATGAAACACGCTATAAATCAAGCCTTTTAGCCATAAAGGACAAGCGAGAGGCGCAGAAAAAGTGAAATTTATACACTTTTTCTGCGTTTTTTTGTACGCAATCAAATATTTTAACTAAATTTGCAGCAGATAAGAACTTAAATATAATACTCTTTACAACATGAACCTAAAACTTATTGCAGGTGCAATGGCACTTTCTGCAGCGCTTTCCTCATTTGCACAGACTCACGTAATGGACGTGAACACAGGCAAAAAGGGCGCTCCCATACAGAAGACCATGTATGGAATTTTCTTTGAGGACATCAACTATGGAGCTGACGGAGGCTTGTATGGCGAACTGATCAAGAACCGTTCGTTCGAATTTAAGCAGAACCTTATGGGCTGGACTACGTTCGGCAACGTCAACGTGAAAGACGACGGACCCTTTGAGCGCTGTCCGCACTACGTCGAGGTGACATATCCCGGACACGACGACCGTCGCAGCGGACTGCAGAACGACGGATTCGGAGGCATAAGCCTCAAGCAGGGCGACAGCTACAGACTGAGCTTGTGGGCAAAGGCTCCACAGGGCAACGCAAGCATACAGGTGCAGCTGATTGACCAGGTAACCGACAACGATCCGCAGGACTTTGTGTCGCAGGAACTGAAGATTACATCAGGCGAATGGAAGAAATATGAGATAATACTCAAATCGCCCAAAAACGACAAGGAGGCAAGTCTGCGCATAACGCTCAACGGCAAGGCGCCGGTGTGCTTAGAGCATATAAGTCTATTCCCGGTAAACACATTCAAGAACCGCAAAAACGGCATGAGAGCCGACCTGGCTCAGGCGCTGGCCGACCTTCATCCGGGCGTATTCCGCTTCCCCGGCGGATGCATTGTTGAGGGTGCCGACCTGGAAAGCCGTTATCAGTGGAAAAACACCATCGGACCTGTTGAGAACCGCCCGATAAACGAGAACCGCTGGCAGTATGTGATGAAAAACCGCTTCAGCCCCGACTATTATCAGTCTTACGGCCTTGGCTTCTTCGAATATTTCCAGTTGTCTGAGGACATTGGCGCAGAGCCGCTGCCGGTGCTCAACGTAGGCATGGTGTGCCAGTTCCAGAACAAGGAAGAGAGCGCACACGTACCCGTTGACGAGCTGCAGCCTTATATCCAAGACTGTCTCGACCTCATTGAGTTTGCCAACGGCGACACCACAACCACATGGGGACACAAGCGCGCCGAGATGGGCCACCCCGCACCGTTCAACCTTAAATATATAGCTGTGGGCAACGAGCAGTGGGAGGACTTCTACTTCAAGCGCCTCAAGCCGTTCGTCAAAGCCATACGCGAGAAATATCCCGACATAAAGATCATTGGCACCAGCGGACCGTCGCCCGAAGGCGAATCGTATGAACACGGATGGAAGGCAATGAGAGAGATTGGAGCCGACCTGGTGGACGAACATTTCTACAGTTCTGAGGAGTGGTTCCTTAACAACGCCATGAGATACGACTCTTACAGCCGTAAAGGCCCGAAGGTGTTTGCCGGTGAATATGCGTGCCACGGCGTAGGCAAGAAATGGAACCACTATGAGACATCGCTCTATGAGGCAGCATTCATGACAGGACTGGAGCGCAACGCCGATGTTGTGCACATGGCTACATACGCTCCGCTGTTTGCCCACGTAAAGATGTGGCAGTGGCGCCCCGACATGATATGGTTTGACAATACAAACATGTTTAAGTCTGTCAGCTATTATGTTCAGCAGATGTACTCGTGCAACAAGGGCACCAACGTGCTGAAACTGACAATGAACGGCAAGCCTGTAGCCGGACAGAAAGGACAGGACGGACTGTATGCAACGGCTGCTGCCGACAACGGCGACGGCTCTGTGATAGTGAAGGTTGTCAACACCAACAAGACAGCGCAGTCTGTAAGCGTCAACCTTAAAGGCATAAAGGGCGAAAAGACTGCAAAGGTGACAACACTGACATGCAACGACCTCAATGCCGAGAACACCATTGAAGAGCCAGAAAAGATTACTCCGAAAGAGAGCACCCTGACTTGCAAGGCCGGCAAGAGCAGCACAGTGATAGAGGACGAGATAGCCCCGATGACATTCAAGGTGTACAGAATAAAGAAATGATAAAGGCCTCCGGCGGTAAACTGACGGGCATAGCCCTCACCGCAGACAAGGCTGACAGCCGCAGACGTAAAGTCACCTGCGGCTGATGATAAAGACAACGGACAGCAGTGCAACATACGGATACTCATGACCTACATAGCAGCACTGCTGTCCGTCTGTATATACATCAACGGCATAAAGAACGTCTTAACCGCAGATGTTTTTCGATACAATATCAAGACGGCATTTAAACCAAATGCCCGTACAGGCGTCAAATAATAAACAGACAATAAATTATTTAGTCGCCCCTTAAAAAGATTATTATCTACTGTTATTCAGTAATTTAATCAATAAAAGTCTTTGATAAATCTGCAAGTTTTCTTATCTTTGGGTTAAGAAACTTGC
>ERZ779697.368-NODE-368-length-23855-cov-4.54592_pt1 | contig 23855 bp, 26 predicted proteins | sample MGYA00511881_ERZ779697 | MGnify/ENA primary metagenome ERZ779697 (study PRJEB29588, sample SAMEA2148105) | human gut metagenome | biome: human gut; feature: human-associated habitat; material: faeces | place: Denmark | collected 2008/2010 ... | reverse complement strand
CAACGGCAACCTGCCCGTGGCCATATCCCACATGCTGCAGGCCAACACGCCGGAGCTGATGCTCTCGCTCTTCAACCAGCTTGAGGCCCACATGGACGACTTCCGCACCAACGCCCGCGTGCTGTTCAACTGCCGAGGCATCCACATACCATCACACTTCTACACCCACGGCCTCGACTGCCAGTTCGACAAGACATGGCCCATGACCTTCTGGGTGGCAGGAGCGCCGTGGTACTCAATGTTCTACTGGGACTATTACCTATACACCCGCAACCGTGAGTTCCTGCGGCGTTCTTCGAAGACTTCCTCACGGAGGGGGCCGACGGCAAGTACATCGTCAACCCGTCGTACTCGCCAGAGAACTACCCTAAGAACTACAAGATGCAGGCATGCATCAATGCCACGATGGACATCGCTGCCATCAAGGCCCTGCTGAGGGCCGTCATAGAGGCCAGCCGGACGCTCGGCGCAAACAGCGACCGGATACCGGCATGGCAGGCCATGCTCGACAAGATGCCGGCCTACGGCAACAACGCCGACGGGGAGTTTCGCGAATGGCTCTGGGCCGACATGGAAGACAACCATGAGCACCGCCACGCCTCACACCTGATAGGGCTCTACGACCTGCACGACCCGGAGATCATGCAGACGCGCGAGTTGAGGCAGGGCGCGCTCAAGGCCATCGACCGACGCATGGACTTCCGCCGCAAGGAGAACACCGGGGTCATGGCGTTCGGCATCTGCCAGCTGGCCTTCGCCGCCGCCCTCGGACAGGCCGACCGCTGCGAGGAGATGCTGGGATGGCTTGGAGACAACTATTTCCTCGACAACATGTTCTCAACCCACGACCCGCACAACATATTCAACTGCGACATATCGGGCGGCTACCCCTCTCTCGTGATGAAGATGCTGTGCTACAGCGAGCCGGGCCGCATCGACATCTTCCCGGCCAAGCCCTCGTCGTGGCGTCGGGGCAGCATAAAGGGCATGGCCCTGCGTGGCGGCATAATAATGGAGGAACTCAGATGGGACGGCAACAAGACTACCGTCACGCTCCGGGCGGATGACACGCAGAAAGTGTCTGTCACCATCTACGGGAAGCACGTGAAAAACGTCAGGCTGAAGAAAGGCAAGCCAACCACGCTGGCCCTGTAGCCCACCCGCAATGGCGCACGCCCGGCGGCCACGCCGCCGGCATCGGGCACGCCTGGCGAAGCACATGCAGGCTTGACCGGTCTGCACGCAATAGATCTTTTAAGGATGGGGGCGTTTGCCGTAAACTCCCCCATCCATCATGTTCTATGCCAGGTCTCGCCAAAGCCCGGCGTCTGCCACATTACATAAGGGAATGGACGACCCGGGGCTTGCAACGAGGCAAGAGTGCTCCCGCCTTAGTATTCCATCGGCCAGCCCTCTTCCAAGTTCCCCCGGTCGGCCGTCAGGATTTCACTGTGCAGCATGGCAGCGGTGATACACCATTGCCCTGCCGCCGGGGCTCTGTATAGCGCCGAGCGTCAACCAACAGGCGAAACACAAAACAAAATTCAATCGGTGCTTGCATGGGTTAGCAGAAGGTATGAAAAAAGCAGTTACAACATCTGTAACTGCTTTTCTTCGGTGGGCCATCCAGGGCTTGAACCTGGGACCTCCAGATTATGAGTCTGTTGCTCTCTACGGCATAGAAAAGCTGCGCTTTCCTATGCAACCAACTGAGCTACAAGCCCTTACAAACATTTATAAACCTGTTAATGAACTCTCGTAAGAACGTACTGGTAAACCAGTGGTAAACATTCGTTCTTAATGCAAAGGTAGTGATTTTTATTGGTTTATGCAACAACAAAAGAAAATAGTTTTATGAATGGCATTTACTTTTTCTCCTATCTGTAATTACTGCAAATATGGCAAAGTTATGTATAAGAAAATAGGTAAAATTTATCTTATATCTGTATTCCTGTTTTTACAATATCTGCATAGAGAGGATTGTTTGTGTCCTCTGTAAGTAGAACTGGCTCTATAAGATTGCTTATCTTACGTTTCAGCTTCCACAGTAAAGGAGTATCTTCAAAATAATCATCACTCATTCGTTCCACCACGACAGCAATGTCAATGTCACTGTCCTCTGTATGGTTGCCTTTGCTGTATGAGCCATAAAGGTAAAGAGCCTTTAAGGGCAACCGTTCTGCGACTGCCGCTTTATAGCGTTGTGCCAATTTTATAGCTTGCTCTTTATCCATGTTCTTAATTTATCTGTTTGTTCAATCAAGTCTTTGCAACGGTCAGCAGTCAGACTTTTCATCAACCGCTCCTTATATGAGGGGTAACGTGCTTCTATGTTCAATGGTTCAAGCTCGTCTATGAAGTCTGTCTGTTCTTCTGACATATCCTTATCCAAACCGCTTTTTTCGGCAAGTCGTGATAGGCTATGTATCTTCAAAGGTGGTTCTTCCAACACATTGCTCCAATATGCTTTGAGAATCTTCTCTATTGTTTGGTGACACATGAAAGCGACATAAAGGTAACGCTTGGTTTCAAGCATTGCCTTTGCTGTGTCAAAATCATAATCTGACATCTCAATCCAATATGTCACCTTGTCGTTCATTGAGCTTTTAATGTTGTATCAAGTGCAAATATAGTGAATTTCTTTGAGAAACAATCGTTTGATGTTGAAAAACAGAGCCAATAAAGTTGTTAGGTCTATAATTTTATAAGTAGTACTTTTTCTTGAATATCCCTATAAAACAGAGTTTCTTCAAAAAAGGTACTCATTATTTCAAATGCTCCTTTATTATTTCTTTAATTTGGTCTTTGACATTTTCTGCAAGTTCTTCAAAAACTTTCGGATTATGGGTACACGGTATGTTTTGCAATCCGTTCATTTCTATTAGGTTATAGTGAGGAATATCATGTTCTTTGGCTTCTTCCTTTCCGTCAAAGCCATTAAAAGTTATATAATCGGCATTGGGTATTCCATCCTCTTTCATCTTAATTATGGATTTTCTTCCACCACCACCAACTCCTATAATCAATATCTTGCTCATAATAATCTTTTTAATGTAGTACTCTTTTTACTTTTCCCTATATATCAGGATTTCTTTCTTTCAAAAACGTACAGCCTCATTCATTTAAGTCTAAGATAGCATTATTATAAATTTCTTCCATTATCTGTTTGTCTTGAAGATTATCCACATAATACCGTGGAATACTCGAAAATCCATATTTCGCTCCTAATAAGGCACATGAGACTGCTGCATTAGTATCTGCATCACCACCAAGATTAACTACGGACAGCGAGCCGTCCTTGAAAGAGTTGCAATGCCATAAGCACCACAAAGCAACGGACATGGTCTTTAGAGTATAACCCATCATATTGCCATCCAACGAAAGGACTGCCGGGTCTTCATTTGTCGCCAAGTCTATGTATTCGCTAATGCGAGTGTCATATCTATCTGCAATATTCTTTAATGCGGATATATCTAATTGTGTATCTTTAAAAATCAAGTTTTGCATTAGCCTCACATAAAGTACACAAGAACCGACACAACGCATATCAGGATGTGTCAAGCGGCAGATATTGCCTATCTCATCTTCCTCTACGTTTGGAGAGGTCGCTACTATTGAAGTACGCATAAGTCCTCCGTTTGCGGCACTTCTGCATTTGTATAGTTTCCAAATTATATCTGCGGCTTTGATAGGGTCTTTGGTATAATCACGCATTGAAAGGACGTTAAAGGTATGCCTGCCTATCCCCAATGGTGTTCCGTTGAACCAGTCCTTGAAGTTGCAGGCTATCTTATTTAAGTCGAAATGATTGTTCTTTCTTGCTTTGGCTATGCAAATCATCATGTCGGTATCGTCAGTCCAACTTCCTTTCCTCCACCGTTTGCGGTGTGCATCTTGTATGATTTGACTGTAATATTCCAATCCGTTTGGATAGTATTTCTTAACTTCGTCCTGAGACATAAATTCTGTGCCTAACCCAAGTGCATCGCCAATAGCTTGCCCGTAGACGCAACCTTTGATTCTGTCTTTTGTTATGTTTGATATAGCCATATTATTTCCTTAAATTTGTTTTCATATATATATTTCTAAGATAGAGGACTTTTTTCTACTTATCCCTATAAAATGGACTTCTTTCAAAAAAAGTCCCCACGTTCTTTGTCTAATTTTCAGTCTATCCCATTTTTTCTTTTAAGAGTGTCAGGAAGAAAAATTGGACAAGTAAATAAATCTATTGTTTTCAGTTATCCAACCGCAGAACGGTCAATGATTGGGACACATCTATATTGCTTGGCAATCTCATTAAATGATTCTTCTGTTGCAGACTTGTATTTCACTATGCGTGTAACACCTTTATAAGCGTACTTGTCCGTATGCAATTCCAAGTATGGACGAGCGTCACCAATCAGGGAGAATGGCTTTCCATTCACATTAAAATGGAATAAAGCACTATTAAACATTCTATCCATTCCTTTTAGTTTGACAACTGTTCTTGAACTGAATATCACGGCAAGCTCCACAATATATTGTTCACCTACTATAAGATTAGATTCTTTTTCATTCGTCCACCCATCAATGTTATTGACACATTCTGCTACTAAGACAGAACTATTGTTTAACTGTTCATCATTTGTAGTTTTCTCTGACGCAACTTTATTCATAACCAATATCATTTTTAATTTGAGAGATTATTATGATAGAGGACTTTTTTCAGAATCTCCCTATAAAACAGAGTTTCTTCTAAAAAAGTCCTACCTCTTTATGTCTAATTTTCAAGCTGTTTCATTTCTTCTTCTAAGAGTGTCAGGAAGAAAAATTAGACATTTATTCAGAACTCACTAAATCTATAAATAATTTTACCCTTGCAAGAAATTCCCTTGAAATGTTCCGTATCTTCTTCTTTGCAATGTTTGGCATAGTTGCATTGTAAGCCACAGCTTGCAAGCCATAATGTCCTGCAAGATATATGGCTCTTTCATTGTGGTACTTCTGTGAGATGATGGTAATGCTTCCCAAGTCTTTAACTTTGACTATCGAATGCAGGGTACGTGTCCCTTGATAGTCCAAAGAAATCACGCTGTCGGGTACTTCCTGCTTTATCAAAGAATCCCTCATAGCTATCAACTCATTGCATCCTCCATTATTTGAATAGTCACCTCCACTTGCTATAATTCTTTTGATTTTTCCACTATGGTAAAGTGTTGCAGTAGCTTTGATTCTTTCATCAAAGTAGTAGTTATGCTCACCATTGGAAGTAACGGGGGAAGTACCTAATAACAGACCTGCTTCATTAAAGGGTATATCTTGAATATCATTAAAGGTCTTTTCTTTTGCATTGATGCAAACCAATAGGTAACAACTTAGAATGATTATCAGAAGTACAGTTACCAAACAGAGCAATATGATTCTGCATTTCTTCTTTCTCATTGTACTATCTATCTGTCGCTCTTATGTATTTTTCAATCTCTCCATTTATAGGCTCGTCTATGCTGTCTGCATAAACCTTTTGCCGCTTAATCTGCCTTATAAGGCTGTCATTGGATAGTGTGAGTATCTTGTAATGCTGTTCTCCAAAGCCATGATTATAGATAGCCAAAGAATCAGATGCTATAAAGCGGTAGGTAAATTCACCTGTTTCAAATGGATAATCCATTTTGCCATTCTTGTAAAATGAAATGGTATCAAGTGCATTTACGCTGCCACCTCCATATTCTACCATTTGCCACTTGCCAACTATTAAACTGTCTTGGATTGCATGATTTGTTGATTCCTGGTCATTGCCACATCCCCAAATAGATAATAAAGCCAGCATTATAAAATCAAATGATAATTGTTTATCTGACAATAATTGTTTTTGAAGTTTATCTGCCGTTTCCCTTATAGTGAAAATTTAGTAGCACCTTTTTCAAAATCGCTATAAAAAACAGACATTTCACAAAAAGGTACTACTTGAACTGTTCGCAATATATTTTCCCATTTATAGTTTAACCATATAGCCCGGACGCAGTTGGCGTAATGCGTTCACTAAGAAAACAAACAAGTCATCTTTTGGAACATTCTGTATGCCAGTTCCATCATAATATATCACTCCATTTCTGCAAACAATTTGATATGGAGCGTAATTAATGCGCCCCAAAGTGAAAAACACGCCTTTTGTAAATCGTATTTCGTTTTCACATATCTCTACTGCCCCCACATTGGAATGATTTTGGAGGTATGAATGGATTAAAACTGCCAACGGAAACCATGCGCGGTTATCAATCTGTTTAACTAAAGATAAGCGAATATTCATTTTGTCAAGATATTAAAATTGTGCTTTCATATTGAACAAAACACATAAATCAGTTAGTACTTGCCTGTCTATAATTTCAGGAAAAGATGTGCCGCAATCACGAATTATGCCGCTTTCATTTACGATTAAGCCGTTTGTAGCAAAACGATGAATGCCTAATTTCAAGCCGAATTTATAGTAGGTTATTTTTTCTGTATCAATAACAGCTTTACCAAGAAAGCCTGCTTCTTTTTTGAATAAAGAAATCAATTCTTGCAGGCGAACAAGAGTAAGATAATCAGACACACCTCTTACTCCGTATGTTTTTTCTATTTTTATCATGCGAAACGAGGATAAATAAGTTTGAATACTTCAGAATTATCGGGAGAGGTTGGTGCCATAGTACCAACATAATCAATTTGTTTGCTAAACCAACCGCATTTAAGGTTTGAGCCAAAACGATAAATAACATTTCCATATTCCATATAAAAATTGGGAGCAATGTTACCTGATACTCCTTGATATTCAGGATTATTGCATTCCCCAAAGTCTATACGGTCTTTATATATGATTACATCATTATTTTGAGATAGCATCACTCCATTGGCTATTGTAGACGACAAATGATAAGCAGCGGTTCGTGAGATAGATTTTACAGAATGGTCAAGTCTCACATTTATAAAAATGTTGTTGCTTGTAGGAACTTCTGCCGTTGCATCTGCCAACCCACATCTATTAAGCAATGTTTGAAATATCAAAACAGCATCAGGCTTGTTTTTCCCCTCCCCGTCTATAAGGGCTTTACCAAAATATTGTTGTGCTACTTTTTTCTTATTACTACTCATTGTGCTTATAATTCTGAAAAAGCCATCCTGTCCTTCCGTTTCTACTATTTCAGGAATTATTCTCCTCATCTCATAATGGTCTACGCTCAGCTCTTGAAAAGCATTGCATATAAACTGATTCCCTTTTGGAGTGTCAGCGACTAAACACGTGAGAGTGGAAGCAATGACATACTTTTCTTTTTTTGTAAATGGTGCATCCAATTTAACTGTATTAATTGCCATAAAATGATAAACTGTGCCACTCAATACCCGGAAGAAGCGATTTTTACTTTTTTGATTCTACCCATATAAAGAAAGGTGTGGGTACTTTGGCTTATTATCTTGTTGAGGCTCTCTTATTGCTAAGAGTTCTGGACTGCCCACCGTATGTAATAAGCAAAGCCCACACCAAGAAATTATATAAGCCACCTGTTGAGGTAGGTATATAATCCTGATGTGGGCGTTCCTGCTTATTATCCATACGGTAGAATTGTCCAGATTCCAACAAGGGATAATTTAGCTAAACGCCCTTTCGTCTTATATGTTCTTTCAGCTTCCTAACTCGTTAGTCCGCTGAAATTGCCACAAAGTTACTCAAAAGTGTTTAGCATTGCAAGAACTTTGCTTATTATCTGCAAATTAAGTAGGTAGAAAATCAACATCTGCCTTTTAAGAGTGCAAAGTTATTGATTTTCCACCTACTGAAAGATTAGAAGCTAAGACAGTCGTAAGTATTCAATAGTTCTTCCTGCCTTAGTCCAAGATACCGTTTCGTTATGGCAACGCTTGAATGGTTGAAAAGCTCCATAAGTTTGACTAATGCCAATTCAGAGTTTTCACTATTCATGTTATAGACCTGTCTGCCAAAAGTCTTTCTAAGCGAATGGCAACTAAAGTTTCCTATATGTAGCCTATATTTCTTTTTCAGTTCTTTCAGAATGATATTTATCCGTTGTATAGAATAAACCGTGCCTTTTTGACTTACCAAGATAGGGGAACTTTTGCCTATTGGCTGGATAACCTTGTAACATTCTGCAATATGCCTTTGCAGTTGTGGGTTAATGCGGATAGTCCGTTTCTTACCTGTTTTGTGTTCTATGATAGTAAACTCACTCACATTAAGTATCTGATTCCACCTTAATGCAAGTATGTCACTTATCCTCAATCCAAAGAAACAGCCCAAAGCCACAAGCAAGCTCATGTTATAGTTGCCGTCCTTAAACAGCTTTCTTATTAAATTCATTGCTTCATCCCATTGCAGGAAGTCGGCTGTTGTATTACTGTATTTCAAGCTCATAATGTTCATTTTTGAGAGTTAGACAATAAAAGTGAATGTCCGGTGTATGTTCTAATTAGCTAACTAACTGAACATCAACGGAACATTCACTTTCCACATTAGTGAATCAACATAGAGTAAATTGTAGCCAATATCCAAAAGATGCCTATCGTGTAAAGCGGACTGATGCAAAGCAACACGATAAAGACCACCACGCATATAGCTCCATAAAATTTCCAATTTTCATTATCTCCCTGTGTCATAAAATTCTGATTTTAGAAGTTTGTAAAAAGTGGGAAATATCCATTGCTGAATATCCCCCACCGTTGTAAAGTGAATCAATCAATAAACCATGAATAACGCTCGTCACCGTGCAAAGCCATGTTAATGCCCTGTGCCACCTCTGTTGCGTTCAGGCTTCTATCCAAGAAAGAATCTATGTAGCTTGACTTGTTAGCACCTGTCAGAAGATTGTAGAATCTCCACATAGACAAGTCACTGCCAAATCCGCCAAAATTTTCATCCTGAATGTAAGCCTTTGCCACGCTGTTAATCTGTGTATCCGTTATAAGCAAACGGGGTATGCTTTTCTGATAGCCTTGTGGCAGACATTGATAAAGACGCATCTTGCCAAGTATCTGCGCAAACTGGTGTTCAGTCAGATAACTGTTTCCAAGTGTCCGCATCAAGTGAATGTGCTTTGCAGGGTCATAATGGTTGAACATCTCCAAAACAGAACGGAACAAGTCACCTGTACTTGAAACTTCCAAGTTACCAAGATAACCGTCCGTATAAACACACAAGTTGCAGCAGACCATGTTCTTAAAACCCACAAACACCTTGAATCTTTCAACCGTTTTCTTGCTGTAAAGATTCATTTGATTGTAGGCTCTGACACCACCTATTGAAAGAGTGAGTTTGTTTCCCTCTACCGTTTCATAAATGGTAGGTACTTCAAAACAGAACATCATCCGCTCGAAGTATTGTGTCTTGTCACTCTCTAAGAGTTGGTTTGCAGGCTTGTGTATCGCTTCGGGGATTCTTCCCTTTACGATGTGCGAAACACGAATGTCAGGTTTGCCAATCGTTTCACCTGTAAAGAAAGTGTTTGCAGCTTCCCAAACTGTTTCAATAAAGGCATTGTGTGAAATAGTCAGTTCGTTGTCCTTACTGAAAACGGGTACGATGCAATCACTCTGCAAGTGCTGTAAATCAATCTCCATAGTGTTTGCCTCTATGAAATGATTTACTTTCTTCATTTTTGTGGTTTCTTCTGAAATGATAGTTGCATCTTCTGCAAACTGCCCAAAGTTACCACGTCTTTTCTGTGCCATAGTTGGCAATAAAACTAAGTTTTCCATACTTGAAAATTTTTAATTGGTGAATAATTGAGTTTATCTTTTGTTTTTATTCAAGAATGGTGGGGGGACTGAAAGATGTTGTAAAATCGTGTGTATATGACATTCACCAATTTTTGAAATGTGATAGCAAGGGCAAATAGAGGGGATATTGAGAATGTATGTGCATATAGCTTCTTGTTTGTCTATTTATGGATTGCTTTGTTTGGCAGAAATAGAGGATAATGCCATTTTTCCTTATAATTGGCTAAGTTTAGAATAAAATTGTGTGTTGCTATATATCGTTGTATTAGAGTGGTTTATTTTAGATGATACTGAAAATGGATTTTTATAATGTAATATGGATGTGCTTAAAAGCAAAAAGAACAGCCTAAGCTGTCCTTTTAGAATGGCTCACATTATAAATACCTGTGGCTCTTTTTTAGGTGGTATGATATAATCCTTATTGGTAAGCACTTTGACAAAATAGTTTAGGCTGTTTACCGGCTCGTTCAAATTGGGCAATCGTTGTGCCAACTGAAATTTGACGGAGTGCCTTTTTATAAATTCTAAGTCTTTTGCCTGCTTCAAGTCCTGTTGTGTATGAGGATATTCTACTGCTATCTGTCCTATCAACTCTCTTTTATAAGGTGGAGTTTCAAGCCCCTTAGTTTGGCAGAACAGGTCTATCGTAGTGTAAATCTCCTTATAAAGAGGTGGAGTGCCTTTAGGGAAATAGTTGGTGTTACCTTTGTCAAAACAATCAAGTGTGATTTTGTAACAGCCTTTGTGCCGTTCTATCAGATTTAATTCAATGCACTTTTTCATGTACTTCTGAATCGTACCGTATGAAATGCTTAAATGTGCAGCCATTTCTCTAAGGCTGTACAATGTCAGGTTGCAGTTGTTCAGGCAAATGCACTTTATAAGGAGGATAAAGCCTTTGATGTCCGTTTCTTCCTTTAAGGTAAGATTGTCAAAGTGCATTTCAAGAAAACTTCTGCTTACCATGATGAAGTCCTTAGAAGGAATATGCACCTTATAGAAATTTTTTGTTTTGGGCTGTCCGTTTTCAGCTTTGAAGAATTGCCTTGTAATATCAACATAACCAAGTTTTTTAACTTTATGTAGATAATCACTGATTGCATCCGCTTTATATCCTGCTTCTTCTGAAAGCGTTTCCAACAACACATTGGATTCCCCTGTCTTAAAATCGCTCTTAAAAAGAAGCAAGAGATAAATGTATGCTTCTTTATTAGAAAGCTGCTTGCCTAAATTTATAGGAAACACCCTGTAATAATTTTCATCTTCTATTTTCATATCTGTTGAATTTTGGTAGCTATTCTATATGAAGCTGCTGAAAGCCTGTATAGTTATGTTAATAGTAAATATAGTTAATAGTATATCCTTGCCTTTTATATCACCTAATCCGGCTATTTTATATCAGTTTGAGAAACAGCATTAAACAGCATTTCAAGTTGGATATTTCAAGCAACGGATAAGGGCAGAATAGGACTTGCCCTCACACAAGCCCTATTACTTGCCATTATCGCTTTATCCCTCAAAATCCGCATATAAAGCCTTAAATGCTTCCACGTAAGATTTGGCTTCCATAGATTGCCCTTGCTTTGGAGTAAAGTGCTTATTCCATTGCTCTTTGTCTATAAGGTTTATTGTATCAATAACTTTCTGCTCGTCATTTCCGACCTCATTATAGTATTGTTTTAGCCCTTGTGCAAAGCGTCCGTTAAATCTGTCTTCTGATAAAAACTTATGCTCTTTCAAGGCATTCAGAATTTTATCACCTGTTTCACGGGTGGACTTGTTCAGTTGCAGTTTGCCATAATCAGATGTTTTCTTATAGCCCAACTGAATTGACTTTATTTGTTTGGAAGTCAAGTTGATTGTTCCAAAAGTGTAAAGTGCAAAGATAAAAGCTGCTTTGTATTTTTTGCACAATGAAAGAATGTAGTCCATTTCCTTGTCATTGGTGGATATTCCAGAGTTGTAGAAATCACCATTATTCCAGACTTTCCCATTGTTTCGCAAAGCTATGTAACTGACAATATCCATATTTGCAGGGATATGTACTTCTGTATAGGTGGGTTGCACTTCATTCAATGCCGGGAATTGGAGTGCCAAATCCCTATGTTGTCCGTCCTCACAAACCCCGTCATAGTTGAGATAATCTTCTTGTTTGACAACTTCCAATGTTATCTTGAAGTTGCTGATGATGGCTTCTCCTTTGCCTACATTCCGCTCAACTGACATTTTGAATAATTTTCTGTCACCTATCTTTTCAATGGCTTCATCCATAGGTATATATTCAATCGGCATGGATTCAATATAGCCCAAATTCTTGATTTTATTATAGCAAGCCCTTACGTTCTCTTTGTCAATGTTTTGACGGTTGCCCTCAATGAAGAGCAAATTAAGTCTTTTGTTCATAACTATTTCATTTTTATTGTTATTTACTATGTTCAAGTTCTCACCATTATTGATTTTAATTTCTTCCATGACTTTTTATTTTTTTTGTTAATAAGACTTTTATTTACTTGTAACCATTCAGCTTATGCGCACTTGGCTTGCTGATTACGTTGCAAAGGTACGGCGGCTTGAAAAAGTATATAGTGAGTAAATTTCAATTGCAATTTTACTCCCCTTAAATTGAGAACAAGAAAAAAGAAAGAATCCTGCCACTCACATTGGAGCAACAGGATTCTCTTATAAGGGGTAATATGCTGTGTTTCTTAGTAATATATATCAGAGTGCGTTATGATTTGCTTGTTCTTGTATTGTTTGAAAAAGCCTTTTAGTGATTCTGCATCAAATTTGAAATTCTCATTAGTGGATAGGTGGGCGTAATATATCAGCTTTGAGATTAATAGATTCTTATTGAGCGAAACGGTTTCTCCTTTCTTCCGTTTGCCCTCAAATTGTGGATTGAGTTCAAAGAACTCTCTCATCAATCTTGCAAAGTACCATATAAGCACAGAGTTGGATTCCTCTTTTAAGCTGAATATGTCTTTGGCTTCTTCTGCCGTCCAGCCATGTATTGCATCTTCGTTTTGCTCATAGGCTTGTTTTACCCATTTTAGGATATAGGTAATGGCATGGCTGTCCTCAATCTCCATTTTGCCCTTGTCTGTTTTAAGGGTGAGTTTCATTGCTGAATCTTCATCGTTAGGGGTGAGATTGATAAACTTCTCGATAGTTCTCCTTGCACTATCTTTTATAGTGAAACCTGACAAACACACGCTGCAAGCAAAGTCAAAACAGAATATGGCAAGTAGCCAAAATGGGTCTGAATCCATTTGCAGCCCGTTTATGGTGGCTTGCAGGTCTTTGTCATTGATATAGTTCTTGTACTTATAAGGGCATAGTATTTCACCATTGTTGTAGCGTTCTGCAAATATGTGCATTGTTTCAAATGGCATATTCACATTCAAGATATTAGGATATAAAGCTGTGCCATCAGGCAGATAGAACGGTTCACCCTTGCCTCTTAAAAGACTTGAAATGTACTGAAACTGTTTCTCGTTGTTTTCATCTATTGGTATTTGCATAGCTCTTTGATTTTTAGGCTATAAAGGTAATGAAAAAAGTCCACCTATCGTTGGATAAGCGGACTTTTCTGCATTTAGAATATGTTTTTACCAAACACGTACTTTATAACTTTGGCATTAGCTCTATTCTCATTCACAAAGTCACGTTCAATATAGATGTCTGTCACTTTCATGGAATCATCTATGTGATTCAAAGCTGCATGGACTATGTATTTGTCTATGCCTACTTTATTAAGTGCAATCGTAGCCCAACTATGTCTTGCAGCATAATATTCTAAATCTTCTACTTCCAATATAGCACCAATCTCTTTTAGACCATAATTGATAGCCTTGTTGAAGCCTTTTTCATCTGCATAGTATTGATAGAAGTTGAATAGCCGTTTGCCTGTCTTGTCTTTGTACTTTTCTATCAATGGCAGAACTATTGAGGGAATATCTACTACCATTTTTGCATTATCCAATCTGCGGTCTTTCGTTTTGGTTCTATAATAGGTGATAGTGTTGCCGTCCATTTCAGTAGCATTGTAAAGGTCTGCCGAATTGATGCCCATTAAACAGAATGAAAGTATAAAGCAATCTTTCGCCAAGTTGTAGCGACAAGTGGCTTTATAGCCTTTCTTCATGTCTTTGTAAGGTAGCTTCCATATCTGCTTTATGATGTCTGTGGGTATGGCTCTCTTGCGTGTGGCTTCCTGTTTGGGTATGGCGAAGTCCTCAAAAGGTGAGTGGGGTATCAGAATCAGGTTCTTGTCTTTTTTGTTGTACTTCTTTTTAGCTTCATTAAATAGTTTCTTTATGCTCACCAAATAGAGGGACAAGGAACGATTAGAGGGTACACGTTTACCTTGTGCTACCAGCTTTTTTCTTCTTGTTTCACGCTCTTTATTCAGAAATGCCTTGAACTGCTCCAAGAAGTCAAGTGTAATCAGGTTCACATCCAGTTCCTCTTTGCCAATGAAACGGATTAAGGCATTTAATGCAGAGGTGTAATTAGGTGCACCTTTGATAGTAGTAGAAGTTATCCATTCACGGCTGAACTTTATAAAATCTATTACTTGCTGCTTTTGTCGTTCGCAATCCAAATAATCCATCACTTCATCAATGGTATGGTTATTTAAGTCCACTTGTAGTTTGGCGCATTTCTCTTGATAGCTGCGGATAAGGCTGTCCACTTCCTTTTTTACAGGGGATGACTGCTTGATTTTAAGGTCTTTTGTAATGTCTTTACTTGTGACAAACAGACTTGTTGCCAACCTTCTCGTTTTCCTGTCAAGAGTAAACCTCAGTTTTACGTTGTAAGTTCCGTCAGACCTTTGTCTGTTTCTCCTGATTTCTGCATTAATAGTCAGCATTTACATTTGCTTTTAGTGGTAAACAAGTGGTAAACAAATGTTGTAAAAACGTGCTGGCCCAGTATATCCAAGCTGTTGCAGAAACATTGGAGAGGCTGTAAAAGAAAATGCTAATTACCTGAACTTCAAGTAATTAGCACTTCTTTGTTTCAGTGGGCCATCCAGGGCTTGAACCTGGGACCTCCAGATTATGAGTCTGTTGCTCTAACCAACTGAGCTAAAAGCCCTCTTAAACCTTGCGGTGTTAAGATTTCGGTTGCAAAGGTATAGCTATTTATTCAAATAACCAAATATTTTTTGAAAAATATGCTTTAAATGGCGAAGAAAAGTTGTTTTACGATAAAATATTCGTTAAAAAAATATGATTATGGCTGTGCAGTTGATACATTTCGCCGAATTATGTTAACTTTGCAAAAAAGTAAAATCGCACGACTTGGTGCTAAGGTTATACTTTTGCTTATGTCTGCGATGCTTAATTTTGAAAATAACAATTTATTCATTATTTCTACGTTTTAAATGAGTAACGAATTTAACCCATTATTCACCAATCAGCCCGGGCTGACGGATAATGAAGTGGAGAAAAGCCGTTCAGAACACGGCGAAAATGTGCTTACACCCCCGGAAAGGACTCCCTTGTGGAAACTTTATCTTGAAAAATACAAGGATCCGATAATCAAAATCTTACTTTTTGCAGCGGTTATATCGCTCGGACTTGCCGTCATCGAGAACAACTACATTGAGTCGATAGGCATTATCCTTGCCATTATCCTTGCCACCACCATTGGATTTTACTTTGAGATGGACGCGGCAAAAAAGTTTAATGTGCTTACGGCTCTCGGCGAGGAGTCGCCCGTAAAGGTGCGCCGCAACGGCAAGGTGGTTCAGGTGGCACGTAAGGATGTTGTTGTTGGTGATGTCGTCATAATAGAAGTAGGCGACGAAATACCTGCCGACGGAAATCTTATTGAGTCGACCGACCTTCAGATAGACGAGTCGTCGCTCACCGGCGAGCCGATAATAACAAAGCATGCCGACCCCGACAAGAACGACAAGGAGGCCACTTATCCCTCGTCAAAGGTGCTGCGCAGCACCATGGTGATGAACGGTCGCGGCGTGTATAAGGTTACTGAGGTGGGCGATGCCACGGAAATAGGCAAGGTGGCACGCAGCAGTACCGAGATGACGTCGGTTAAAACCCCTCTGAACATGCAGCTCGACAAGCTTGCCAAGATGATAAGCAAGTTTGGTGTGGGCATATCAGTGGCAGCATTTGTGATATTCCTCGGCCGCGACATACTGACCGATCCGCATAACCTGTGGCATACAGACAACTATCTCGGCATGGTTAAGGTGGTGCTCGAATATTTCATGATGGCCGTTACGCTTATCGTGATGTCAGTGCCCGAAGGCATGCCTATGGCCGTTACGCTTAGTCTGGCCCTCAACATGCGCCGCATGCTCAAAAACAACAACCTTGTGCGCAAACTACATGCCTGCGAGACAATGGGCGCCGTTACGGTGATATGCACCGACAAGACGGGTACGCTGACGCAAAATAAGATGCAGGTGGCCGACATGGCAATGTATGCCGACGATGCTGCCCTGTTTAACGATGCCATAGCATACAACAGCACTGCCCATCTCGACGAAGAGGGTGGCAAGGGTATTGGTAACCCTACCGAGGTTGCCCTGCTGCTGTGGCTCGAGAAGAACAATATTGACTATAAATCTTTGCGCAAGGCCGAAAACATTGAGCATCAGCTGCCGTTCTCTACCGAACGCAAGTATATGGCAACAATAGTGAAACGCGGCTCTGAACGAGTGCTCTTCGTGAAGGGTGCGCCCGAGATTGTTGCCAAGTTCTGCGACATAGACGACGCGCGCCGCAACGAGATACGCGAGCGCCTTACGGGATATCAGAACCAGGCCATGCGTACACTTGCGTTTGCATATAAGGTGCTCGGCAACGGCGACGACATAGACACAGCCAAGCTTACGCCCGACGCCCACCTTACGTTCCAGGCCGTGGCAGCCATAAGCGACCCGATACGTCCCGACGTGCCGGCAGCCGTTAAGGAATGTATCGATGCGGGAATAACAGTTAAGATAGTAACGGGCGACACATCGGCTACTGCCATTGAGATAGCCCGCCAGATAGGCATCTGGGATGCCAATACCCCTGCAGAGGCTCAGATAACAGGTCCCGACTTTGCCGCTTTGAGCGACGAAGAGGCTTTCAACCGTGTTATGAAGCTGAAGGTGATGAGCCGCGCAAGGCCGGGCGACAAGCAGCGCCTTGTGAACCTGCTGCAGAAACACGACGCCGTGGTGGCCGTTACAGGCGACGGAACCAACGATGCCCCTGCGCTCAACCACGCTCATGTGGGCCTGTCGCTCGGTTCGGGAACGTCGGTTGCCAAGGAGGCCAGCGACATGACGCTGATAGACGATTCGTTCCGCAGTATTGTCAACGCCGTTATGTGGGGCCGCTCGCTCTACCGCAACATACAGCGCTTCCTGTTCTTCCAGCTCGTAGTCAACGTTACAGCCCTGCTGCTCGTTCTCTGCGGATCAATCATCGGAACAGAAATGCCGCTCACCGTTACACAGATATTGTGGGTAAACATCATCATGGACACCTTTGCCGCACTGGCTCTGGCTTCGCTGCCGCCGTCGGAAGAGGTTATGAAGGAGAAACCGCGCAAGCGCTCCGACTTTATCATAACCCGCGGAATGGCCAAGGGCATAGTGTTCTGCGGAGTTATATTCTTCGCCATATTGCTGGCATTGCTTCTGCACAGCCTGTCGAGCGGTGCCGACCTGCAAATACATGAGTTGTCTATATTCTTCACGACGTTCGTCATGCTGCAGTTCTGGAATCTGTTCAACGCCAAGTCGTTCGGCTCTAACCATTCAGCCTTCCACGACTTCAGCCACGACAACGGACTGCTGCTCGTGCTGCTGTTCATCCTTGTGGGCCAGTGGCTCATCGTAACCTTCGGCGGCAGAATGTTCCGTACTGAACCATTGTCGGCAACAGAGTGGATAACCATAATCGGCGCAACATCCGTAGTAATGTGGGTAGGTGAGATATGGCGCGGAATAAAAAGACTGGGATGCAAGAAATAAAAAACATAATATTCGACTTCGGCGGCGTGCTTGTCGACCTTGACAAGCAACGCTGCATCGAGGCTTTCGACAAGATTGGAGCACACAAGATAGTAAAATACGTTGACGAGTGCCGTCAGGAAGACCTGTTTCACGACCTTGAGGTGGGCAATACCGGCATAGGCGACTTCTGCCGCGAGGTGAGGCGCCTGTCGTCAGGCTGCAAGGCGTCTGACGAGGAAATATGCAACGCATGGAACTCTCTGCTGACGGGCATACCCGAGCAGAGGCTCGAAAAACTGGCAAGCCTTAAGGGACGCTACCGCATGGTGCTGCTGAGCAACACCAACCCCATACACTGGCAGAAGGCACTTGCCGGAATGTTCAGACATAACGGCATGGACGTTGACGACTATTTTGAAGGTACGTTTCTGTCATACCGCATGCACATACTAAAGCCCGACCCTCAGATATTCGTCAAGACGCTCATGACGTCGGACATGATGGCATACGAGACACTGTTTATCGACGACTCGCCTATAAACTGCGCCGCGGCCAGCGAACTGGGCATGATGAGTCTTAACCTGAAGGGCGACGAATGGCTCGACAGAGTGTGAACAAATAACCGCAAAGGAGTTATGAAAACAATATTTACAGATACCGACAACGCCGAGATGGCGCCCTGTGTGGCAACGATAGGATTCTTCGACGGCGTTCACCGCGGTCACAGATACCTCATAAAGGCTGTAACCGACTGCGCTGCCGCCAACCCTGAACTTCAGTCGACAGTGATAACCTTTGACCGCCATCCGCGCCAGGTGCTCAACATGGACTTTCAACCAAAGCTGCTCTCTACGCTCGACGAGAAACTGGCACTGCTATCAAAGACGGGAGCTGACAACTGCGTTGTGCTGCACTTCGACCGCGAAATGGCTTCCATGCCAGCCTACGACTTTATGCGCGACGTGCTGCGCGACCGCCTGAACGTAAGGAAACTCATCATGGGCTACGACAACCGCTTCGGCCACAGCCGCACTGAAGGCTTTGACGACTATGTGGGCTACGGCCGCGAGATAGGCATAGAGGTGGTGCGCGGCAATGCTTTTGTGCTCAACGGCGTTAACGTCAGTTCTTCTGTTATTCGCACTTTCCTGTCGGGAGGCGAGGCCGACATGGCTGCCATGTGTCTCGGTTATCCCTATTTCTTTTCAGGCAAGGTTACGGGCGGCTACCGCGAAGGGCGCAAAATGGGCTTCCCTACGGCCAACGTGAAGGTAACCGACGCCCAGAAACTTATACCCGAGAACGGTGTATATGCCGTGAAGGCGAGGGTGGAAGGCTGCGACCGTCTGCTCAAAGGAATGATGAACATAGGCAAGCGCCCCACGTTCGACGGCCATGAAACCACGCTTGAGGTAAATATCTTCGACTTTGACGAAGATATCTACGGCCGCGAAATAGACGTGATGTTCTATCACCGCCTGCGCAGCGAACATAAATTCAGTTCGGTAAAGAAACTTGTCGACCAGCTCCGTCTTGACCGCGAGGAGGCTGAAAAGACACTCGAACAGGTATAATTCTATCACGATAAATATTCATTCGCACCAAATTTCACTCTTAATACACCATTTATATAATATAAAATCCCGAAATGAAAAAAGCATTATTATATCTGTTTGCATTCATCTGCATACAGTATTTCGTTTCATGGGCCGTGTTTACGGTGTGGCTTCTTGCCGCCGGCCATCCCATGGCTGACGTGCAAGCCGTGTTCAACGGACAGAAGCAAGAACTGCTTACGGCCCCAATGCAGATACTTGCGTGCGCAATATATTGCGCTATCACCCTTGCCATATTTATCTGGCGCAAGTGGGCTGTGCTCTCGCCGGCATATATGAACACCCGCCAGTGGGACATATTCTTCTGGAGCGCTGTGGCTTCGCTCGGCACCATTCTGCCTTCAGTATGGCTGCAGAGCCTTATGCCCGAGCTTCCCGACACATCGGCCGAGGTGTTCACTAAGCTTATGGGCAACCAGTACGGCTATTTTGTCATCTGCCTGTTTGTTCCGTTTGTCGAGGAGACCGTGTTCCGCGGCGCTATCCTAAAGTCGCTGCTCGGAGTTTTCCGCAGTCTGTGGGTGGCCATACTTATATCGGCTGTGATATTTGCCGTTGTCCATCTCAATCCCGCCCAGATGCCCCATGCCCTTCTTATAGGTCTGTTGCTTGGCTGGATGTATTACCGCACCGGGAGCATACTTCCGGGCGTTGCCCTCCATTGGGTTAACAACACCGTGGTGTACGCCTTGTGCAAATTGTTTCCTCAGGCCGCTTCGGTCAACAGTCTTGAAGGTCTGTTCGGCAGCAATCAGAAGAGCATCGTCCTGTCGCTTATCTTCTCGATGTTCATCTTGCTTCCCGCGCTTTATCAGCTCAACATGAGGATGAAAAAGTAAAGGAAACTGATAATTTAGAGCCGCAGGCACAAGCGTTGTTAGGCTACTATTTTGATGGCGAAAGTGAATGTCTTGAAGATTCTATTCTAATGTCGGGTGAACTGAAAATAAATGAAACAGGAATATAAAAAATGGTTATGGATAAATCAATCGGCATATTAGATAAGGACTACACTTTATGGGTTAAGGAACTTGTAAAGCGTTATCGTGGCAGCCAAATCAAGGCGGCGATAAAAGTAAATAGAGAGTTGCTTCGCTATTACTGGGAGCTGGGCAAAGATATTGAAGAAAAGCAAGCGGATAATAAATATGGCAGCAAGTTTTATGCCACACTAAGCCGTGATTTGCGTCATGAGATGCCGGGTGTAGAAGGACTTTCCGAAACTTCTATTCGCTATGCGAAACGATTTTATACCCTTTATCGTCAGCAATTTGTAAATCTTCCACAGCTTGTGGCAGAATCAGAAAAAGCAAATCTTCCACAACTTGTGGAAAGATTATATTCAGATTTGTTCTCAATACCTTGGGGACATCATCGCTATATTATTGACAAATGCTCGAATGATTCAGATAAGGCCTTGTTCTATGTTCGCCAGACATTGAAAAATGGCTGGAGCAGGGATTTATTGCTCAATATGCTGAGCACAAACCTGTATGAGCGTAGTGGTAAGGCTCAGACAAATTTTAAGAGTACACTTCCTGATGTGGAAAGCGATTTGGCGCAAGAACTGACACGCGATCCCTACGACTTTTCTTTCACTGGCTTGCGCGGGAAATACAATGAGCGCAAGCTAAAAGATACGTTGCTTACTAATATCACGAACTTTTTGCTGGAACTTGGTACCGGCTTCGCCTATGTAGGCAAAGAATATCGTCTGCAAATAGCTGAAAAGGAAAAATTTATTGACCTACTTTTCTACAACCTCAAACTGTCATGTTATGTTGTCGTAGAGGTGAAAATCGGTGAGTTTGACTTTGCAGATGCCGGTCAGTTAGGCGGGTATGTTGTAGCCTGCAATCATCTTCTTCGCAAAGAGGGACGCGATAATCCCACAATAGGATTGCTTATTTGCAAGCAAAAGAATAACACTTTGGCTCAATATGCACTTGAATCAAGTAACCAGCCCCTCGGAATATCCGAATATGAGCTTGAAAAACTCTATCCGGAAAAGGTTGAAGGCACAATGCCATCTATCAAAGAGATAGAAGAAAAATTAGATGGTCAAACTAACTGCTAAATTCTGATTTATCCAACAATTAAACTATATTTTTATAATAACGAGAATATTCCTCCAATCTGTTTTTAATAACAAACTGAATGTCGGCAATAGAACTGAATACATTTGGCAACCAAATAAAGTAATATATAATAAATTGTTTATGATTTAATTACTATTTGGATTTAGTAAAAACCATGCGTCGCCTTGCGATCAATGCAATTCATATTTTACACTAAATAGAACCTCACGACCACGCAACGGCATGGAATAATATTGGTAGTTTAATCCTGTAAAAGACGCTTCTACGTACTCGTGCCTATCAAAGACATTGCTCAGCGTAAGACCAAGCTCGATATGGTTGACCGGATTATAGGTCATACGAAAGTCAACAAAAGTGTTGCGGTTATATTTGCCTCTTTCTGTTTCGGTTGACGTGTATTCGCAGTCTATCTCCATAGATATTTTTTTCAATGGGTAGACATACAGCCTGAGTGCTTCAAACCAGCTTCTGAGCGAATATCCGGCACTGTTCTGATATTTGTCCTGCCATGAAAGATTAAATGTGGTCTCGTTTGAAAGCTGAAGCCATGACAACTTGTTCCATCTTAAATTGAGCGACGGTGAAAGGATGTTTGATTTAACGGTCTGCTCCACATTGTTTTGCATAACAGGCAGTTCATTTCTTGTATAGTTTATTCTGCCGTTGACTGAGAAGCCTACGTCGGAAAACGTCTTGTCGGCGGAAGTCTGCACAATAATCATGCGTGAATCAGTGCCTTCCCAAACCGGCGTTATCAACGTATATTTCTCTCCGTAATTATAATGATAACGATAGTCGTTCTTTATCCATGACGCTGATGCAAGAATATTCCATGTGAACATTCTTACGAAGTCGACATAATTAAGCGAGAAAGAAAGACTGGACGTGCGTTTCCAGCCGATTCGTTCAAATGGAATCATGCGGGTGCGGTAACCTGTCAAGATGCTGTCAGAGTATAATATTGATGAGTTGTCGGCGTCTTCATTCAAGCTCCCGTTTATTTTCAGACGCCATGACGGAGAAAAATCATGCCTCCAAAGTATTGACGGAGAAACGTAGACTTTTGTGTCGCTTGTGTCTGTATGCCGCCAAGGCACTGAAGAGTAGAAGACATTAACAGGCACATCGAGCGTAACAGATCCGGATGCATATACTATTGCGTAGTTGAACCCGATGTTGTTGAGCAGATAATAATTTTGCATAAATCTGCTTGAAACCTCCTTCAGCCTGTCACGGCGATACTCCATGCTGTATTTCAGTCTGATGCGGTTGCCCCAAAGCGGCAATGACGTAGATACGCTGTTACGCGTAAACATACGCTGGAGAATTATCCTCTCGCCTGTATTGTATGTCGATGTCGAGTCGTCAACTCCCATAGTCTCGCTCCTTCGCAAATATCGTGTCAGTGAGTTTATTGAGTAAACAAGATTTCCGGCATTAAGAATCATCTGCAGTTTGTTCTGCACGTAAGACGTATGACGCCCTACCCGCTCCTGCAAAGGCAATCCGTTGCTGCTCATCCAGTTTAAATTGTCTGTATACGACAACTCCCCCGAAAGTTCGTCAATAAGATAAGTCTTTGGAGCGTTAAGCTCGTAGCGCAAGTGCGGCATGAGGGTATACTCGTGCGATTTTCTTTTGTTGCTCTCGCTGAGAGACATGGCCGGTGAACCTCCGTAATAATTGTAAGTGCTGTCGGACAACTGGTCGCTCGTGCCGTAATAAGTTATGTTGGTGCGTAAATTGCCGTAACGCCCTATTCGGTGCAGATGGTTAATTCCAACTGAATAAGACTTGTTGCGCAGATACCTCTTCTGCATGATTGGCAGATATACGTCTGAAGACGTTTTGATGATATTTTCGGGCAACGAGATATAGTTGTCCATATCTGTAACGTCAATATGGTCTAAGGTATTATCGCTGATGCTCTCGCCTGTGTTGTTCATTTTTGCGGTGACCAGCATCTGGTTCTTGGGAGCAATGTTTATAATGGTCAGAAGGTTGTTCCACAAAGTGTTCTCAATGCCCCCGATGCCCCCTTGTATTTCACCGAAAGGCCTCAACTTATAGTCGCGTTTCAGCTGTTAAGCGTTGCGCGCTCTGACGGTGTGTTGTCTTTCAATGCTCTTATTGGCTGGTCGTTCTCCATTATCTGTACTTGCGCCACCGCGTCAACGGGCAGATTTCGCGTGGCCTGGTTATAACGGTTGCCGAGCAAGTCTTGCCCCTCGATATTAAAACGGTTGATGGAGTTACCCCTGTAAGATATGGTTCCATTCTCCGACACCTCTATTCCCGGAAGTTTCTTTAACACGTCCACAAGATAATGATCGTCCTTTCCGCGGAACGATGAGGGTGTGTCGTAATGCACGATGCACCTTCTTTTTTTCGTTAGCCATAAAAATC